>ENA-OPSL01000335-OPSL01000335.1-human-gut-metagenome-genome-assembly--contig:-NODE-335-length-14792-cov-4.322182_pt1 | contig 14792 bp, 18 predicted proteins | sample MGYA00241458_ERZ501908 | MGnify/ENA primary metagenome ERZ501908 (study PRJEB25962, sample SAMEA2042444) | human gut metagenome | biome: human gut; feature: human-associated habitat; material: faeces... | reverse complement strand
TTAGCTGAAACAGTATTCAATTCTATTAGCTACAGCTAATGGTCAAACAGCAATGTCTGTTTGGAACTTTACTATTTATAAAAGTTCCAGGCAGGCATTTTTTAGTTCCTGAATCCTGGAGGAAAGGAGTCAAGATGACTGAGCAAAACAGACAATCAGGAGAAAAAGAAGAAAGAATCATAGAAATTGAGATTGAGCGTCTTCGCCCTTTTAAGGAACATCCATTTCAAGTAAAAGATGATAAGGAAATGTTTCTTCTGCAGGAAAGCATTGAGAAGTATGGCATCTTAAATCCGCTGATCGTCAGACCAGTACCGGATGGCTACTATGAGATCATATCCGGCCACAGAAGAAAACATGCTGCGGAGAAACTGGGATATCGTAAAGTACCGGTGATTATCCGGGTATTAAGTGAAGATGATTCCATTTTAAGTATGGTGGATTCTAATCTTCACAGAGAACGGATCAGCTACAGTGAAAAAGCTTTTGCTTACAAATTAAAGAATGACGTATTAAAAAGAAAAAGTGGTCGAAAAAAGAGCCAAGTTGACCACAAAACACCAAGAAAACGATCGATAGATATTATCAGTGAGGATTGTGGTGATAGTCCAAAACAAGTGCAGCGTTATATTTCACTGACAAAACTGATACCAGAAATGCTGCAGAAGCTGGATGATGAGATTATTTCTTTTTGTCCGGCTGTGGAGATAGCTGCATTAAGTGAAAAAGAACAAAGAGAACTGCTTGTAGCAATGGAGTATTGGAGTATGCACAGGCAATCCCATCACTCTCACAGGCCCAGAGGATCCGGCAACTGAGTAAAGAAAAACAGTTGTCACTGGAAAAGATGGAAGAGATCATGTGTGAAGTGAAAAAGGGTGAGATCACAAGAGTGGCATTCACAAACGAGCAGTTGCACAAGTATTTTCCAAATTCTTATACACCGGCAATGATGAAACGGGAAATACTGGCACTGCTAAAATTATGGAAAAAAGAATCATGGGAAAGTTAAAGGAGGAAGAAATCATGTGTAAAGTTATATCCGTAGTAAACCAGAAAGGCGGCGTTGGAAAGACCACAACAACCGTAAATGTAGGCATTGGACTGGCAAGAGAAGGTAAGAAAGTGTTGCTGATTGATCGACGCGGATCCACAGGGAAGTTTAAACGCAAGTCTTGGATATGAGGAACCGGATGATCTTCGCATCACATTGGCAACGATCATGATGGATGTCATCAACGAAGAAGAAATCTCTCTGGAAGATGGGATTTTACATCACCAGGAAAATGTAGATCTTCTCCCGGCAAATATTGAGCTTTCCGCACTGGAAGTAACGATGGGAAATGTTATGAGCAGAGAAATGATCATGAAAGAATATATCGATGCGATAAGATCCCGATACGATTATATCCTGATCGACTGTATGCCAAGCCTTGGTATGATGACGATCAATGCACTGGTTTCTTCCGATTCCGTGCTGATACCTGTACAGGCCGCATATCTGCCTGTTAAAGGACTTCAACAGCTGATCAAGACCATTCTTACAGTAAAGAAAAGACTGAACCGAAAACTGGCGATTGAGGGCATTCTCCTGACCATGGTAGATTTCAGAACCAATTACGCAAGGGATATTGCATCGAGAGTACATACAACCTACGGAAGTCAGATCGAGGTATTTGAAAATGTGATCCCGATGTCTGTAAAAGCTGCTGAGACCAGTGCAGAGGGAAAAAGCATCTACATGCACTGCCCGAAAGGAAAAGTTGCCGAAGCATATAAGAACTTAACACAGGAGGTTTTGAAAAATGAAAAATAGAAGTGGCGAAAAGATTAAACTGGCAAGCATTGATGAACTGCTGGGTGTGGTAAATGAAGAATCTGCAATGGAGATAGAAATCAGTAAGATCCATCCGTTTAAAAATCATCCGTTCAAGGTGCTGGATGATGAAAAGATGCAGGATCTGGTTGAAAGTGTAAGGATCAATGGAGTACTGACACCGGTACTGCTTCGAATGGATGATAATGAAGAATATGAAATGGTATCCGGTCATAGAAGAATGCATGCAGCACAGCTTGCAGGACTTACGACTATTCCGGCAATCGTAAGAGAATTATCGGATGATGATGCCGTGATTGCGATGGTGGACGCTAACATTCAGCGAGAGGAACTGTTACCGAGTGAAAAAGCATTTGCATATAAGATGAAAATGGATGCTATGAGAAGAACAGCAGGTCGTCCGACAAAAGAAAATCCCCGACAAAATGTCGGGAATTATGAGACGGCAGATCTCATTGGAAAGGATAATGGAGAAAGTGGACGACAGGTTCAAAGATATATTCGTCTCACGGAATTAATACCAGAACTTCTTGATCTGGTAGATAACAAAAAGCTTCAATTCACGGTTGCTGTCGATATCTCCTATATCGACAAGGAAGTACAGGAATGGATTTACGAATATATCAGCGACACCGGATTTATCAAGCCAAAACAGATTGCAGCACTCAGAAATCAGCTGAATGATGGACCAATCAATCAGATCCAGATGTTATCAATTTTCAATAACTGTGTGATGGCAAAGAAAGTATCCCGGTCTCTTACTTTCTCAGAAAAGAAACTGACAAAGTACTTTCCGGATGATTATACAGCCAAAGATATGGAGCAGGTGATTGAATCATTATTAGAAAAATGGATGCAGGAACAGTCCTGTTAAGGATAGAAAAAGCTAAGAAAACAAAGTCAAAGAAGTTTAAAAAGAGGACTTCTTAGCAGAAAATGAAAGGAGGAAATTATGGAGAAAAAAATGACATTTAATTATTTTTACGGTACTGAAGCTGATCAGTTCAGCTTCTACCGCATACCAAAAGCATTATTTACAGACAGTTACTTTAAAGATTTATCAAGCGATGCTAAAATTTTATATGGACTGATGTTGGATCGAATGTCTCTTTCCATCAAGAATCAGTGGTTTGACGACAAAAATAGAGCATATATCTACTTTTCCATCGAAGATATCATGGAATTACTGAACTGTGGCAGAAATAAAGCCACCAAATCCATGAGAGAACTGGATGACGAAACAGGGATTGGCCTGATTGAGAAACGCAGACAGGGATTTGGAAAGGTGAACGTCATCTACGTGAAAACCTTTATGCCTGAGAAAACAGATGAGAAAAAATTTGAAGAGGAATTAAAGAAGTTTAAAAAACAAACTTCTGTGGAAAATGAGGAACCCGCAGAAGTTTACAATTCAAACTTCATGAAGTCCCAAAATCAAACTTCTAGAAGTCCCGAAAACAAACTTCAAGAAGTTTACATTTCAAACCCTAATAATACTAATCTTAGTGATACTGAAATGAATGATAATAAATCTAATCATATCATATCTGTGGATGAGAAAAGATTTGATAGCGATAATCGCTCTGAGGATTATCAGGCTTATGAAAACCTTGTCAAAGAGACCATTGATTATGAATCACTGGAAGTAACCCATCATGACGATATGCGGCAGGTAGATGAAATCGTGAACCTGATCGTAGAGACTGTGATGTGTAAAAATGACAAGATCTTGATTGCCAGCAACTGGTATCCGGCATCACTGGTGAAGAAAAAATTTCTGATGCTGACCTATTCACATATCGAGTATGTCTTACACTGTATGAGTGGTAACACCACAAAGGTGAAGAACATCAAGAAATATTTATTAGCAGCTTTGTTTAATGCACCGTCAACGATGAACGGGTATTATCAGGCAGAGGTGAACCATGATATGCCAGGACTGGTAAGATAGGAGGTGCACATGTTTATTTTAAAACTTGTTGGGAAGATATTATTACTGCCGGTATGGCTGATCCTTTTTGTGATCGGTTTGGCAGTAAAAATGACAGTACAGACTTATGCGGTTGTCAGAGGAATCCTTGGGTTTATATTCACTTTATTGATCATAGCGACTGCATACTGTTACCATGATTGGGTACAGGTTGCATTCCTGTTTTCGCTGAGTGTTATTCTGTATCTGATCCTTTTTGCAGGAGTGTTCGTAGATACTGTACTGGACATGACAAGAGAACGTATTATTGATTTTATTATATCGTGAGAAGAATATGAAAATGAGTGAAAACAATGATTATATTCAGTTACCACCACTAAAAAAAGACACACCATCTGATGTGGTAGCATTTATGTGGGAGTACATGAAAGTACCGGAGAATTCAAGAGAAAAAGTTAAGAATCTGCTTAAAGATGCAAATGAAAATGGAGTAAAATTAAGTCATCAGGCACCAACACTGTATGATGTTGTCCCAAAAGAAGAAATTGCTGAATTTGAAGAGCTTATGCGCAAAACCATAGCTGACATTGTATCAGAAGTCAGTAGCGTTGCCTGTTGGGTGTATGTGCAGAAATATGTGAAACAGAAAACTCTTGATGAAATGCTGCAAGAATTGCCAGGAGCAGGCCAGTTTATCATTGTCATGGATACCTGGTTCGAAAGACTGATGGCGGATCAATAGAAGTTGTGATAGAATGAAGAAAACGATTTGATGTGCAAATCGGAAGTTGGAGGATACACGCATGAAAATTGTAATCATTAATGGAAGCGCCAGAAAAGGAAATACGCTGGCAGCAATCAATGCATTTATAAAAGGAGCGTCAGAAAAGAATAAAATTGAAATCATTGAACCTGACAAACTCAACATTGCACCATGCAAGGGATGTGGTGTCTGTCAATGCTCTAAGGGATGCGTCGATAAGGATGATACAAATTCTACAATTGATAAAATTGCTGCCGCAGATATGATTCTTTTTGCTACACCAGTTTATTGGTGGGGAATGTCAGCACAATTGAAACTTATCATTGATAAGTGCTACTGCCGTGGATTGCAGTTAAAAAATAAAAAAGTTGGCACGATTGTTGTAGGCGGTTCTCCCGTAGACAGTATCCAGTATGAGCTGATTGATAAGCAGTTTGACTGTATGGCAAAATATCTTTCATGGGATATGCTTTTCAAAAAATCATATTACGCAACAGCCAGAGATGAACTTGAAAAAAACAAGGATTCCATGAACGAACTTGAGGAGATCGGAAAAAATTTATAAAGCACGTTCCAAATTCAAGTTTGTTGAATTAAGAAAATCGTTGTTTATCAAGCTTTTTAATTTTGAAAATTTCTTTGAAAAACTATTGACTCCTACGTAACGTAATAGTTTAGAGTATGCTTATCGAGAGGAGAAAATGACAATGATGACGGTGAATGAAGTAAGTAAATTAACGGGAGTGAGTATACGCACTCTGCAGTATTACGACACCATTGGACTCTTAAAACCTATATCGTGAATTTCGATACCTTCATAGCTATATAGGGGGATGTTTGGTTGCTCTCGTGATTGTTTTCATATAGTCACCCACTTTCAAAAATTGAAGTTTTTCATTTTTCGAAACCGCTTTGTTGTACTTAGAATACTGTCTGCTAATAGTATATGCAAGATGTCGCTTTCAAAAACACAAATTTTTTTATTTCTTGAAAGTGGAAATTATGTAAAGACAACCTGATTCTTTTCTTAATTTCAGGATAAATGCAGAAATCTAATGTTACGAGTTGCATTAAAAAAACTCGTAAGAAAAAAAGTAAAAAAATTTGCTTTTGACCACTGTAAAACATGCTCTGAGCGTTTCGTTATATGAAGGGATAATTTTTCTTTCATATTTCAAAGAAAAGAGGATAAAGAAATGTCAGAGAAAAGATGTTATACAGTTCAAGAGTTACAGGAGATCTTAGGAGTCAGCAGACCTACTATTTATAACCTTTTAAAGAAAAAGGAATTCCGGTGGATCCAGTTGGATGGCGGAAAGTATCGCATCTCTAAGAAGAGTTTCGATGACTGGCTCGATAACTTGGAACAGTAAAAAACAGGGTGTTGATCAGGCAGATTTTGTCTGCAATCGACATCCTAAATTTTTATCTGGATTTGAGATATGATATAAGAAAAAACACTAACACTAAAAAAGACAGGAAGTGAAGAATAAATGGCAACAGCAATTATGAAACAAAAAGAAGTTCCGGAAATGGACGATGTTGAAGAAATCATTTCGAAAATATCAGAAGAAAGTCCTTACAAACGGCGTCCAACACAAAAGAGGACCTGGATGACAGTGCCGGAAATGGGAAAGCTGCTGGGATTAAAAAAGACAGATCGATACTGGCTGGTGCATAAAAATGTTTTTGAATCAAAAGAGATTGCCGGAAAGATACGAATCAATATTGCCAGCTTTGAAAAATGGTACGCCAATCAGATTAAATATCATAAAGTTACCGGAGAAGAATCAGGGAAAGAATTAAAATCCTGGTCCTATTCCGTTAAGGAAGTCGCAGATCTGCTGGGGGTTGATGATTATCTTGTTTATGAATTACTCAAGAAAAATCAAATAGAACAGGTACATATCTGGATACCGTAGCAGCATCCACAGATCAGGCAGAACTGAAAACAGTACAGGACTTTCTGGATCGTATTGAGAATCAGGAATTGTATCATGTGCTGATCACCGTGGACAGGCTTACCCTTCAGATCGTTCTGATGAAGATCCAGGGGTATAGCACTCATGAAATAGCCAGGTATCTGAAGATTACCGAAAAGGCGGTTTACAGGCATATGGACAGGCTGAAAGAAAAAGTGAAGAAGATCTTCGAGTAGTTCATGATAATCACAAAGCAGGGTGTGAGAACAAACTCCACCCTGCTTATCATTTATTAGAAAAAATGAAACTTTTGTCAAAACCAGTATTTGAAAATTTTATCAGTAATAAAGTGCAGAATGCTGTTTGGATTGCTATTTTTATGCAACTATTTCTTGTTGCTCTTGACAAAATAATTTTTAGAGATTAAACTTATAACAGTGTTATATATCACTGTTATATAGGAGGTGTGCAAAATAAACGGAAATGGAACGACTTTAGAAAATATCCACCGGGCAGCGAAAGCAGAATTTTTAGAAAAAGGATATAAAGACGCTTCCCTGCGGAATATTGTGAAATCCGTGGGAATGACTACCGGAGCCTTTTACGGATATTATAAAAGTAAAGAAGAACTTTTTGAAGCCATCGTTGGTGAGCATTACGAATATATTCTCAAACGTTTTATAAAGGCACAGCAGGAGTTTGCCGAACTACCAGCTGCCCAGCAGCCGGAAGTCATGAGTGACATTTCGGGGCTTTGTATGTACGATATGCTCCATTATGCGTACGAACATTTAGAGGAATGTAAACTGATCCTCTGCTGTTCGGAAGGAACAAAATTTGCCAGGCTAATTGATGAAATGGTGGAGATTGAAGTGGAAGGGACTCATGCCTATCAGGAGGTTTTAAGGAAGCTTGGAAGGCCCTCTCCGCATATCGATCCTTCGCTGGAGCATATTCTGATCACCGGAATGTTTCATACCTTTTTTGAATTGATCATCCACGAAATGCCGCTCAAAGATGCCGAAAACTACGTCAGAGAAATGCGCGCCTTTTATACAGCGGGATGGATGAAAATTATGGGGCAGTAATGCCTTATAATTTTTACTTGGTAGTTAGCTAAAACTAATCTAAATTCGGATATTGTAAGAACATAGACGTGTTCTCTTTATCATAAACACAAAGAAAAGGAGGAATTTTTTTGAAAAAACAATCCAATTTATCACGCCTGCTGGAAATTGCAGGCAGCCATAAGTACCTGACCTATGCTTCCTGGGTGTTTTCTGCAATCAGTGCCCTGATTGCTCTGGTACCATTCTATTACATCTGGAAAATGATCAAGGAAGTATTGGAGGTGGCACCGAATTTTGGCCAGGCACAGAACCTGACCGGTAATGGCTGGATGGCAGTATTGTTTGCGGTTATAGCGGTGCTTGTCTACATAGCAGGGCTGATGTGTTCCCATTTAGGGGCATTTCGTATCGCCACAAACCTGCGTATCCAGACCATGGAGCATATTGTTAAGTTGCCTCTTGGGTTTGCCGAGAGTTTTGGCAGCGGAAAACTGCGCAAGATTGTCAACGAATCCAGCGCAGCCACCGAAACCTATCTCGCCCATCAGCTTCCCGACAGAGCCAATGCCATTGCAACCCCCTGCGGTCTTTTGGTGCTGTTGTTCGTGTTTGACTGGAGACTGGGACTATTGAGTCTTGTTCCGGTTGTGCTGGGGTTTCTGATCATGATGGCAATGACCGGAAAGCAGATGCAGGAAAAGATGAAAGAATACCAGAATGCGCTGGATGATATGTCCAATGAAGCGGTAGAGTATGTCCGTGGGATTCCGGTGGTAAAAACCTTTGGCCAGACGATCTTTTCCTTTAAGAAGTTTAAAGACTCCATTGACCGGTATAAAGTATGGGTGATTGCTTATACCAGGCAGCTTCGGACACCGATGATGTTCTATACAGCTGCGATCAACGGCGTTTTTGCCACACTGATTGCCGGAGGACTGTTGCTTACGCAAGACGGTGTGACTTCCGGTTTCTTACTGGATCTTATTTTCTATATCATCATTACACCGGTTATTTCTGTCACACTGACACGCATTATGTTCCAAAGTGAAAACGCCATGATCGTAGACGACGCTTTACAGAGAATTGACAGCGTTTTGCATTTGAAGCCTCTGGAGGAAACGAAACATTCAAAGCATCCTCAAAACGCTTCCGTGGAACTGAAATCGGTTCATTTCAGCTATGATGGAGAAAAAGAAGTATTAAAAGATATTTCACTGACCATTCCTGCAGGACAGACGGTAGCTTTTGTAGGTCCATCCGGCGGTGGAAAAACAACCCTTGCCAACCTGATTTCCCGATTCTTTGATCCCCAGAGCGGAATGGTAAAAATCGGTGGTGTTAATGTGAAAGACATCCCGAAAGAGGAACTCATGAACACGGTGTCTTTCGTATTTCAGAACAGCCGTCTGATCAAGGCATCCATTCTGGAAAATGTGCGTATGGGAAAACCGGAAGCTGCCCGTGAGGAAGTTCTGACTGCCCTTCATCACGCGCAATGCGATGATATTCTGGAAAAACTCCCACAGGGTGTGGATACGGTCATCGGTACAAAGGGTGTCTATCTTTCCGGCGGCGAGCAGCAACGAATTGCCATTGCCCGTGTGATGCTGAAAAATGCTCCGATTATCATTCTGGATGAAGCCACTGCCTTTGCTGACCCGGATAACGAAAGCCGCGTACAGGCTGCTTTCTCAAGACTTTCCGAGGGTAAGACCGTGATTATGATTGCCCACAGGCTTTCTACCGTAACAAATGTGGATCAGATTTTTGTCATTTGCGACGGACGGGTTGCCGAGTGCGGAAACAGTCGCGAATTGCTTGCAAAAGACGGTATATTCAGCCGTATGTGGAAAAATTACCAGACTTCCGTGCAATGGAAGGTAACAAAGGAGGTGCAGTGATATGATCAAAAAACTGCAGAAAAAATATGCCCTGTCTGAACAGGGAGCAAAAGACCTGATCAAAGGCTGCCTGGCCTGTGTCCTTCAGAATCTGTCTTTTATGTTTCCGGTGGGACTTTTATATTACCTGGTCAGCGATCTGATGAACGGGGGTGTTCCCGGTGGGAAAATTCCATTTTATGTGGCAGGCTGCGTGGTGTGTATCGGCTTGATTCTGCTGACCACTTTCTTTCAATACAATGCGACCTATTTTGCCACTTACAAAGAAAGCGGTATCCGCCGCATTACCCTGGCAGAGCATCTGCGCAAAATCCCCCTTTCCTTTTTCGGGAAAAAGGATTTAGCCGATCTTACCAGTACCATTATGGCGGATTGCACCTTCCTGGAGCAGAGTTTTTCGCATTTTATCCCTGAGCTTGCGGGTTCGATCATTTCTACAGTTCTGATTTCCATTGGTCTGCTCTTTACGGACTGGAGAATGGCACTGGCTGCCTTATGGGTTCTGCCGGTTGCCTTTGCGATTGTGGGATTTTCCGCAAAGATTCAGGAAAATCTGAATCAGAAAGCCATGGATGTAAAGATGGCCTGCGCAGACGGGATACAGGAGTGCATTGAAACGGTTCGTGACCTGAAAGCGAACAATGCGGAACAGGCATATTTAAAAGGTCTGGAAAAGAAGATCCGTGCCGTGGAGCATCGTTCCATCCTCAATGAATTCGGCCTTGCTGTTTTTGTGGTTTCCGCATCGCTGGTGCTGAAGCTTGGTATTGCAACGGTTGCGCTGGTGGGAGCTGTTTTGCTCATGCAAGGAAGCCTCTCCGTGCTTACATTCTTTATGTTCCTTCTGGTAGTATCCCGTTTATATGACCCTCTGCAGGGCGCACTCCAGAATCTTGCGGCAGTCATCAGTACACGAACCAACATTGCCCGTATGAATGAAATTCTCGATCATCCGATCCAGCAGGGCAGCGACAGGCTTTCCAATCAGGGGTATGATATTGTCTTTGACCATGTTGGGTTTGCCTACAATACCGGAGAAACCGTATTGAAAGATGTTTCCTTTACGGCAAAACAGGGAGAGGTTACGGCTTTGGTCGGCCCATCTGGCGGCGGAAAAACAACCGTATCCCGGCTGGCAGCAAGGTTCTGGGATATTAACAGAGGAAAGATTACCGTGGGAGGCATGGATGTATCCCGAATTGACCCGGAAACACTGCTTTCTCTGTATTCCATCGTATTCCAGGATGTTACACTGTTTGACAATACGATTCTGGAAAATATCCGAATCGGAAACAAAGACGCCACAGATGAACAAGTCATTGCTGCTGCGAAACTTGCCAATGTGGATGAATTTGCGGAAAAACTGCCGGATGGATGGCATACCAATATCGGGGAAAATGGCTGTGAACTTTCCGGCGGAGAGCGCCAGCGTATCTCTATTGCCCGTGCATTTCTGAAAAATGCGCCGATCATTCTTTTAGATGAAGCTACTGCTTCCCTGGATGTGGAGAATGAAACTCTGATACAGACAGCCCTTTCCCGTCTGATCGCAGATAAAACGGTTCTGGTCATCGCCCACAGGATGCGTACCGTAGCAGGAGCAGATAAAATTGTTGTCCTTTCTGATGGCACCGTGGCAGAAGAAGGATCACCAAAGGATCTGGAAGAAAAGAATGGTGTATATGCCCATATGGTAAAACTGCAGACAGAAAGCCAGAACTGGAAACTTGCGTGAAGAAGGAAAAGGAGGTAGTGCAATGAAAAGGAACCAATGGAAGCAGGAGAATATCCGCCTTGGCACCCACGGGGAAGACTATGGAAGCTGGATGTCCAATCCTGTCTTTTACATCATTGGCGGAATCGGAGTTTTGGCCGCTGTGCTGGCTGTCCTCTCTTTTTATGTATTACATGTCGCTGTTCTTGGTGTTCTGTTTACTGTTATCACAATCGCACTTTTGGTTTTGCTGATCTGGATCACATGGATCAGGCGGCAGTATGCCTTTGGCGGTGGCAGAATCATGGAACAGGTTCACCGGGTTGTCCTCTCGCACCTAGACTATGACGGTGAGGGCAAGATTCTGGAAGTAGGTTGCGGCTCCGGAGCGCTGACAATCCGTGCGGCTCTGACATGGCCGAAAGCAAAAGTGATCGGTGTTGATCACTGGGGCGCTGTGTATAATTACAGCAAAGCACTCTGCGAGAAGAATGCTGCCAGGGAGGGCGTGGCTTCCCGCTGTGTATTTCAGCACGGTGATGCGAAGCAGCTGGATTTTCCTGATGAGAGTTTTGATGTAGTCATCAGCAACTATGTCTATCACAATGTTATGGGTGCTGATATGCAGAAACTGCTGCTGGAAAGCCTGCGGGTATTGAAAAAAGGCGGCGTCTTTGCACTCAACGATGATATGAAACCAAAGATGTACGGTGACATGGAAGGTTTTGCGCAGAAACTGCGGGATATGGGGTATGAGGAAGTACGACTCGTTGATATCGCACAGGAAGCTTTTGGCTCCCACCGTCGGGCTGCCATGATGATGCTGGGGTCTTCCCGGTTGCTTGTCGGCAGAAAGTAATGTATCAAAACAGGAGGTTTGGCTATGTCCAAGTTAGGAGTCGTGGAGGATACACTGTTCGTCCCTATGCTGGGAAGAATTTATGCTAGTGAGCATTACCCGCAAATTTTATATGATAAAAAAGCATTGGAATTGAAAAAGAAGCTGCCTTCAGACTTGATTAAACAGAATATGCAGAGCCAGTATACCCTTTTGGCCTCTGCTTCCCGGTCTGCTAATATGGATCGGATTATTCGGACTTTTCTGGAACGCAGACCGGACGGTGTGATTGTCCAGTTGGGCTGTGGTCTGGAAACAACCTATCACCGATGTGATAACGGAAAGACACACTGGTATGCCATGGATCTGCCTCATGTAATCGAATACCGGCGGGGACTTCTTCCCGAACCAGAGAGGGAATTATATATTTCCGGGGATGCCTTTGCAAAGGATTGGATCAAAAAAGTTCGCAATGATGTACTTGATGCTCCTATTCTCGTTACTGCAGGCGGATTATTTCATTATTTTGAGGAACATAAGGTCATTGCCCTTCTGCGTATGATTGGGCAATTTGGAAATATGGAAGTTGTTTTTGATACCGTGAACAGAAAAGGCATGGCAATGATGCAAAAGAAGTACATGAGGCAGGTAGGCCATGCCGATGCGCAGATGTTCTTTTATGTCGATGCAGTGGAAGAACTGGCGGCAAAGATCGGGGGTAATGCAAAGGTGATTACGGATGAACCATACTATCGTTACATCCCTAAAAACGGCTTAAAGATGTCCACGAAGGTCAGTATGGCGGTTTCTGATCGGTTCTGCATGGTGAAGATGATACAGTTGAAACTATAGATGCTTTTGCGTGGAAAAGAAAAGAGGTTAAATCTTGTTATAACATGTAATAAATGTTACCACAATCAACTCTACAATGATTTGTTTTCCAATAAATTAGAGCGATGATGTATTACTCAAATAAAAATTAAGCACAGAGTGATTCTTTCTAATTGGTAACTAAACTACTTAAAAAACTATTATATAATTAGTTTATATCAACTGATAGGGAGGTGGAAATGAGCATGAGTGAACTCCACAAACCAGAATGGTACGGGGAATGTGCTATAATTTCTGATAAATATAATGATTATGTTCAAATAAAATATAAATGCAATGGGACTGGAACTTTATATGATTACTCATTATTCCCTGGTATCAATTTAATTTTTATGGATTTTAACTGCTCAGATACATTCCATGAGCCTATTCCTAATAAGAATATCATTGAAATCCGTCATTACCAAAAAGGACGCGTTGAGTTTGAGCTAAGAAATAATAAAGTTTTCCACCTGAAAGAGGGAGAATTTTGCATCAATGCCCTTGCTAATATTCCTGCGGCCTATTCCTTTCCCTTTGGATATAGTGTAGGACTAAGCTGTGTGATTGATAAGGATTCTGTCGATGTGGAAACACAACAGATTTTTTCGTACTACAACATTGATGTTCTAAATCTCGGACGAGAATTGGAATTAGAAAAAAAGTGGTTTTTATGTCGGACACCACAGCGATTATTACATATCTTCGATGAACTGTACGCTGCAAAAGGTGTTGAAGGGCGAGATTATTTCCGTATCAAATTATTGGAACTCTTTTATCATATCAAACAGCTGCGGATTGAAGATCAGTATGAGGCAACATATTATGCCAAAGAACAAATTGAAATCATCAAACGCATCCGCCAACAGCTCATAGAAAACCTCGACAAAAAAATATCCATAGAAGAACTTTTGCGAAAGGAGCCAATGAGCAAGGTCACATTTCAAGCTATTTTCAAACAGATTTATGGCGATACGCCCTATGCACATATCAAAAAGTATAAAATGAATCTTGCGGCTGTTTATTTGCAGGAAACAGATCAATCAATCACGCAAATAGCCGGTGAACTTGGATATTCAAATATTAGTAAGTTTGCGAGGGCTTTTCAAGAAGTGTTTGGAATGCTTCCAAAGGATTACCGTAAAGCAAAAAAGTGATTTAACTTTTGGGCTGTTTTCTTGATTTACTTTTCCCTTTGGAGTAGTTAGAGACTGCAAACCGGTGTAAAATGACAGTGTAGTTAGTTATTGCTAACTACACTGTCATTTTATTTTAAGGAGGTTTCAAAGATGGAACAAATGGTAAAGAAAAAAATTGGCGTTCGAGATATTATGACGATTGCCGCAATGATGGTCATCAATTTTGCAATTGCAATGGTGATTGGTATGGTTACATTGCCTTTCCCAGCAGTATATTTATACGGCTCTGCTGGTATTGATGCCTTTATTGGAGCAACATTTTATTTGGTTGCGGCAAATCGCATCAACAAACATGGATTGTTGTTTGCTTGGGCTGCTGTTTATGGACTAATCCAAGGTGTTATGGGTTATATGTTCTTGGTTCCCTATTTCTTGATTGTAGCCCTCATTGCTGAGTTATGCATGGTTGGCAAGAATACATACCGAAGTGCAGTTCGTAACCGAATTGGTTGGATGGTCAACTCAATCGGAAATTTTGTAGGCTGTGCCGTACCGCTGTGGTGGTCTTGGGACAGCTATCAGGAAATGGCAGCAAGCAGCGGTTTTGATGCAAATACCTTGAATATGCAGCTCTCTATGGTGACTTCTCCGGCGCTCATGCTTTTAGGTATTGTCATTACTGCGGTTCTCGCAATTCTTGGTACGTTGTTCGGCCAGCGCCTGCTCAGAAAGCATTTCCAAAAAGCTGGCATTGTAGGATGATGGCCGGAGAAAAAAAGCAAAGGTGGATTGACCGGATTGACGGGCG
>ENA-OPSL01000326-OPSL01000326.1-human-gut-metagenome-genome-assembly--contig:-NODE-326-length-15080-cov-1.862629_pt1 | contig 15080 bp, 10 predicted proteins | sample MGYA00241458_ERZ501908 | MGnify/ENA primary metagenome ERZ501908 (study PRJEB25962, sample SAMEA2042444) | human gut metagenome | biome: human gut; feature: human-associated habitat; material: faeces... | reverse complement strand
AAATCATAGTCTCTCTGGTCATGTGCCGGTACCGCCATGATCGCGCCGGTACCATATCCCATCATTACATAGTCTGCAATGTAGATCGGGATCTTCTTGCCATTTACAGGATTTACGCCTTCAAGTCCCTGGATGCATACACCTGTTTTCTCTTTTACAAGCTGGGTTCTCTCGAACTCAGTCTTCTTCGCACACTCTTCACGGTAAGCCTTGATCGCATCCATGTTTGTGATGCGGTCAGCATACTTGTCGATCAGTGGATGCTCCGGTGCGATAACCATGAAGGTTACACCGAACAGGGTATCTGGTCTGGTGGTGTAAATCTGCAGGGTCTCATCAATTCCGTCAACTGAGAAGTTTACGAAAGCACCTGTAGATTTACCGATCCAGTTTACCTGCTGCTGCTTGATGTTCGCCGGATAGTCCACATCCTCCAGTCCCTCAAGAAGCTTGTCTGCATACTGGGTGATTCTTAAATACCAGACATCCTTGGACTTCTGGATAACGTCGCTGTGGCAGATATCGCATTTGCCGCCCTGACTATCCTCATTGGAAAGAACAACCTTACAGGATGGGCAATAGTTAACTAATGTCTTATCACGGAAAACAAGTCCGTTCTCAAACATTTTCAGGAAAATCCACTGGGTCCATTTATAGAAATCTTCCTGTGTGGTATCGATCACACGGCTCCAGTCAAAGGAGAATCCAACACTCTTCAGCTGATTGGTGAATTTCGCAATGTTCTGGTCTGTGATCTCACGAGGATGTGTATTCGTCTTAATCGCATAATTCTCAGTAGGAAGTCCGAATGCATCGAATCCGATGGGGAACAGTACATTGTATCCCTGCATTCTTCTCTTTCTGGAAAGTACCTCGATACTGGAATATGCCTTAATATGTCCGACGTGCATTCCCGCACCACTTGGGTATGGGAACTCTACAAGGCCGTAGAATTTCGGTTTATCACTTCCGTCAACAGCTTTAAATGCCTGCTGCTCTTCCCACTTTTTCTGCCATTTCGGCTCGATTTTCTTAAAATTGTGTTTCATTGATGGTTCCTCCACATTTATTGTGCCTGTCATAACTGTTCAATGCCTTCACAGTTATTACCTATCATAACTGTTTAATACTTCCACAGCTATTGCCTGTCAACAAAATAACCATCGACTGATCAGCCTGTTTATCGCGCAGATCAGGCGCGTTATTTTGCAAAAATCCTTTTATCATTCTAATCCAACATAGTGGTTTTGTCAACGAGAAACCGCCTCTATTGCGGCCTGAAGCTGATTATCCTCGTCATGGGTATAATCCGTCCGGTTCAAAAGGCTGGCATCCAGTTTTACCTCCACATCCGGTGTGATTCCCACCTTGTGGATATCATTGCCCTTGGGGGTAAAATATTTCGCCGTAGTCAGCTTCACCGCACTTCCATCAGAGAGCTGGCGGATGCTCTGAACGATTCCCTTTCCATAAGTGGTGGTTCCCACAATCGTTCCAATCTCATAATCCTTCACAGCTCCGGCAAAAATCTCCGATGCACTGGCGCTGTTCTCATTTACCAGCACTGCCAGCGGAATGTCGATCGGGGTGTCTCCGTCACACTTCATCTCCTGTTTTTCCCCATATTTGTCCTCTGTATACACGATCAGTCCTTCGGGCAGAATCTGGCGCAGCACATCGCACACAGAAGAAAGCACCCCACCTGGATTGTCACGAAGATCCACGATCAGCTTCTCCATGCCTTTTGCCTGAAGATCTTTGTAAGCATCCTCAAACTGCTGGGGTGTCACCATGGTAAACTCTGTAATTCGCAAATACCCTATAGAATCCTCCAGCATTTCATAAGAAACAGTGGGCAGCTCCACATCGCTCAAAGTCACTGTTATTTCTTCCGGTTCATCTGCCTCCTGGTGATAAACGGTCAGAATAGAAGTACCGTCCTCCTTTTCCCGTATCATCTTTGAGACCTCAGCAGGCGTCATTTCCGTTACATCCGTTCCGTTCACAGCCGTGATCACATCATTCGCCTTCAGCCCGGCCTCATCTGCCGGACTGCCCTCATAACAATCCACCACCAGAATACCACCCTCCGTATTTTGGGTAATGCTCACGCCGATTCCAGAGTAAGAGCCCTCGGTGTCTCTCATCTCCTCCTCGTATTCTTCCTCCGTATAATATCTGGAATACGGATCCCCCAGCCCATAAAGAAGCCCGGTATAAATCCCCTCCTTCAGCGAATCCTCATCCACATCTTCCAGATAATTCTGATCTATAATATCTTCCAGATACTTAATCTTCTGGGTAACTGCCACATCCGACAGTACATTACTTCCCGCACGTCCCGCTTTCTGAAGCCCCACATATCCCCCGCCCAGCACCAGGGATACGCAAAGCACACCAGTTACAGCTCCCTTTATAAATTGTTTATCTGCCATTTATAGTTCTCCTCATTATACAAGTTACAAATTTTATCCAATTACCAGCATTGGGGCAAATGATATTCCTAAGCAAGTCATTTCAGGTGCGCCCTTAGTGCAGGTGAGATCCACAGCTTACGAAGACTTAACATCGAAGGCTCTCCTGAGATGTTTAGTCGTAGTTAGCTGTTAGCTCACCGGAGCGTTGCACCGACTTGCGTGGAATATCATTTGACCCAATGCGTCCGCCTTGAAACACCTTACTTGTTTTTATACAAAAGGACTGCCAGATCTCTCCAGCAGCCCCCATATCCTCTTCTCATATTCTGGCGGAATGCGAATAACCGCCCTTATTGTAAAACAGAACTCTCACACCTTCAAGTGTTTTCTTGTAGTAATAAAGCTTCCCACAAGACCAATTCCAATTCCCAGTGCCAGCGCCACCGGAACCAGTGTCTGGTAGATCTGTCCAACCGGAATGAAATCTACAACACCCAGAAGTACGCTGAACTTGGTATATACATAGGTTACCACATTATTGTAACAGAAATACAAAATGATCAGTGGGATTCCCGCACCGATCAGTCCCAGGATCATACCCTCCAGAAGGAACGGAGCACGTACAAAACTATCGGTAGCACCAATATATTTCATAATTCCGATCTCATCCTTACGAACTGTAATACCAACGGAAATGGTATTACTGATCAGGAAAATGGCAATCAACAGCAGGATCACGATCACTGCCACAGATACATAGGAAACAATACGGTTAATGGAACCAAGAGTCTTGGCAGCCTGCTCAGACTGATTAACCTCTCGTACATTATCCAGTGTCTTGATATAGGCAACCAATTCAGACTGTTTCTCAATGTTGTTCATATACACACGGTAGTTGGATGAATTTGCCAGCGGGTTATCATCCTTGAAACCGTCTGCTGCCTCAGAGTCATCACCGAAGTATTCCTGCTTCATCTTCTCCCAGGCTTCATCACCGGACTCAAACTCAATCTTGGAAACCTCCGGGCGCTGCCTGATCAGTTCTCCAACTGCATCCATCTGCTCCTGTGTGGTTCCTTCATTAAAAAGCACTGTGATCGGCACATCTTCCTCAACCTTATGCGCCAGCGTATTCACATTATTTACAATGGAAAAGAAAATTCCGAAAAGAAAAATACATGCTGCCATCGTAATAATAGAAGCAATGGAAAACATGAAATTTCTCTTGATGTTCTTGATACCCTGCTTCAGAGTATACCAGATGGTACTAGGCCTCATAATATTCTCCCTCTTTCTCGTCGCTGATGATCACTCCATTATGCATGGTCAGTACACGCTTCTTCATGGAATTGACAATCTCTTTATTGTGGGTTACTACCAGAACGGTGGTTCCACGCTGGTTGATCTCCTCAAGGAGCTTCATGATCTCCTCGGATGTCTTCGGATCAAGATTACCAGTGGGCTCGTCTGCAAGAAGGATGTCCGGGCGGTTTACAATCGCTCTGGCAAGAGCAACTCTCTGCTGCTCTCCACCTGACAGCTCGTCCGGGTACGCCTTGTATTTCCCTGCAAGTCCAACTTCCTGAAGTACCTCCGGAACTCTCTTGCGGATAACTCTGGTAGGACGGTTCACAACACGCTGGGCAAAAGCTACATTCTCATACACATCCCTGTCCTTCAGAAGACGGAAGTCCTGGAATACGACGCCAAGCTTACGGCGGTATTTGGCCACACGGCGGTGCTTCATTCCCTCAAGCTTCTCTCCGCTTACGATAATCGTACCGGATGTGGAATCCAGTTCCTTCAAAAGCAGTTTGATCAGCGTGGATTTACCGGAACCGCTATTTCCTACTATAAATACGAATTCACCTTTATCTACATGGAGATTGGCGTGATTCACTGCCGGCAGTCCCGGTCCATAGGACTTGCTCACATCTATCAGATCAATCATGATATCCTCCTAAATTTTTCATGTAAAAATTCAATTCAGCAGTTTGCTTAATTTTTATGTAACATTATTGTAATATATGTCTGGTAAAAATGCAACCTTATTTTTTGCAGTACCTTATTATACCAGAGAAAACCAAGAACGCAATAGATTTCACAAAGGAAACACAAAGCAGGTCCAGAAATGCTTTTCAAACAGGCTCTAGTCCAGCACAAAGATGAAAAATGCCTGCCACAAACAAATGCAGCAGGCACAGAAATTACAAATATGAAACTTAATACTCCAGAGTCTCCATATACTTCATGTATCTTACAACCATCAGCGCGATCTTGAATGTGATCGCATCCTCGAATACACGAAGGTCAAGTCCGGTGCTCTTCTGGAGCTTGTCCAGACGATAAACCAGAGTATTACGGTGAATGTAAAGCTGTCTGGAGGTCTCGGATACATTCAGGCTGTTCTCAAAGAACTTGTCGATGGTAACCAGAGTCTCCTCGTCGAAATCATCCGGGGACTTGCCGCCGAAGATCTCCTTAATGAACATCTTGCACAGCGGGATCGGAAGCTGATAGATCAGACGGCCTATTCCAAGAGAGCTGTAAGCAATAACGTCCTTCTCAGGTGAGAAAATCTTGCCTACATCAAGAGCCATTCTGGCTTCCTTGTAGGAACGGGAAACTTCCTTCAGCTCGCTTACGATAGTTCCGTATGCAATATGTGTAGTATTCTCTTTCTCAAATCCTAAGGTATCAAGGATGGTCTGGGCAAGCTTGTCCATCTCCTCGTATCCTTCGTTCTCCTCAAGTTCCTTGACAATGATAATGCTCTTCTCATCAACAGCTGTGATAAAGTCCTTGCTCTTGCCGCCGAACAGACTCTTCACGCTCTCCATGGAGCTGTGCTCTCTCTCCTGCTCAAGCTCCAAGATCATAACCACCCGTCGAACGTCAGCATCAATATGAAGCTTCTTCGCACGATTATAAATATCTACCAGAAGCAGGTTATCAAGAAGCAGGTTCTTAATGAAGCTGTCCTTGTCAAAACGCTCCTTATATGCAACGATCAGGCTCTGGATCTGGAAAGCGGCAAGCTTTCCTACCATATAAGTATCTTCATCTTCTCCGTGGGCGACCAGAATGTATTCCAGCTGGTAATCATCACAGACCTTGAAATACTGATAACCTTTCACAAGCTGGCTGGCAGCCTGGGATTCCACAAATGCCTGAATATCCTGTGGCTGAATCTCAAATTCACTGTAGGTGGACGCCAGTGTCTTGCCATCTGTGTCAATAATGCAAAACTCCGTCCTGGATATCTCCCTGAGCCCCTCAAGTGTATTCTGCAGTACCTGATTTGATATCATTACCCTTCCGTCCCTTCTTGTAAATTATAGGGCTACTGGTCTCACAGCTGTCAATGTATTCCAGGATAGTGAAAACATTGTCAAAGAGAGCAGTAACATTATATGTTCGCCGGTATAACCGGCATGAATCGCTGTCCATTAGTGCCAAAATTCGCGGTCTCAAATCTGTAATATTGCACAAAGCCTCAGACAGTCTTAGGAAAATCTACTGATTCCAAAAATTCATGAACCTATTTTAATACAAAATCACCAAAAAAGGAAGAGGAAAGTAGAAAAAATTTACAAATTTCCAGCATATTTTTTTAACTTTTTCTATATCACTCCAATTTCAAGCCCTATTTTCCCCTTTTTTTGCGGTGCGCAGAAGGCTTTGGTAAAGTTTTTCTTTTTACTTACGTTCAATAAATCCCTCACCATGGACTTCACGCACGTCAGACACGATTACAAAAGCATCCGGGTCAATATGGTCTACCAGCTCTTTCAATGCCACGATCTCCTTGCGTCCCACAACGCAGTAAAGAAGCAGCTTGTCCTGGCCGGAGTACATTCCCTTTCCGTGGACTCCGGTCACGCCGCGATCCAGTTTGTCCATGATTTCTCTGGAAATCTCGTCAGGCTTGCTGGTAATGATATACGCCTGTTTTGAAAATTTCAGACCTTCGATCAAGCTGTCAGATACCTTTGTTACAAGATAAACGGCGATGATGGCATAAAGTGCTTTCTGCACACCGAACACATACATACCTACAAGTACAATGGCTCCGTCAATAAACTGCATAATCTGGGCAATGGAGTAATGGCGGAGCTTCCGCTGCAGCAGTGCCGCCATCATGTCTGTGCCCCCGGTAGTTCCTCTTCCAAGAAACACAAGTCCGATTCCAATCCCCTGGATTACACCACCATAAACGGCTGCCAGCAAAAGATCATTTCCTGCAATATCAAATGCCGGAAGAACCGCCAGCCAGAATGACAGGCAGATTTCTCCCACCAGTGCCCTTTTCACAAACTGGAATCCACTGAGCTTCATTCCGATCAGAAACAGCGGGATATTCAGACTTAAGTTCGTGATCCACAGCGGGATGCCTCCCGGCACGACTCCCTCCGTCCACTCTTTTACCAGGATCGCAATACCGGAAAAGCCTCCGGTTACCATACCGGACATATCGAAAACACTGTTTATGGCAGTTGCCATAAGGGCTGTACCCACAATGATCATCAGGTAGTCCAGGAAGGCAGCTTTTTTGTTATTTTGGAACATGGCGTTACCTCCGTATTATGCTTTCTTATTCATCATCCTCCAATTGCTTTGTAAGATATCTTCCAACGATTTTGGAAAATCCGGTAATATTCCGGATATATGCAAAATCCTTTCCAAAAATCTTCTTCTCCGTCGCCAGATCTTTCTCTTCCCCGGCGAAAACACCCAGCACGCTCACTCCCTGGCTGCGCAGCTTACGGATCTGGGCTGCAGTGTCGGTAATTGCATACTTCCCATGATACGGTGCCGGATTCTTCGCATTGGGACGATTGACAATAACATCGTAAGGACGTCCATCACTGAGAATGATCAGAATCTTTTTCTCTTCCTCCCGGTTCAGAAGGCCGTATCCTGCTGCCCGGATGGCAAGTCCGTCACGGTTGTTGGATGATGTTACATAGTTAAATATATTTTCATTTGCACTTCTTTGGTCGTCATATTCTCTGAAGCGGTGGAGAATGGTATAGTCCCAGAAGGTGCAGTAGCTCATCACTCTGTGGGGCAGCTCTGCATTGCTAAGTGCCTCGCTGATAATGTAGGCCTGCAGCGCTACCTCGCCCTGGCGGCTCATCTGGGAACCACTGGCATCGATCAGCACATCCACCACAAAATCAGAAGAATCCCCCTTCAATTCCCGCCTAAAAACCTGTGCATCACTGCTTCTTCCAAGCCGCCACAGCCTTGATGGAACAATCATTCCTCTGTCTGAAAGAATCTCCTGATTTTCACTTTTGATGACCAGTGACTTTTTCAGCATTTCTGTGAGAAGGGCGATATTCCGCTTCACAATGCGGTGTTTGTCATGATAAAGCCAGATATTCTTATTTTTCAACCTTTTTGCATATTCATACTGGTAATTTCGTTTTACCGGACTTTTCAGAATTCCCTCAGTAAAATACAGGCTGCAGTCGCTGTGAATGTCACGGCACATCAGCTGGTTCATCCGCTTCTCTTCCAGCTCGCTCAGATAAGTTTTTCCAAAATTCAGTTCCACATAGGTGTGGGCTTTTTCCAAAGCCTCCGGAGGCAGAACTGTAATTTTCTGTTTCGATTGCCGTTCCTCTTCCATCTCCCGGGTGACATCCGCATTCTCCATACCCGCCACATTGGAGGTAAGCTGCTCCATATAGCTTTCCAATGCATCCTCATACATTTCTTCGGAAAGATAGTCGTGCCAGTCGAACTCCGTCAGATCCTCCATAGTGACAGCAAGCACCTGCTCAAGGGTTGCCTTTTTGGAAAAATCGGGGTCAGCAACTTCATTGTATACCGTGTCTATGATGCGGATTAAAGACATTGTATCCGCAGTCTCTGCTGCGCTGGAAATCAGGTTAATATAGTGATAGATTCCTTTGTATTTTCTATCTTTTTGTTCTTTTTCCGTTATATTTGTTATAGTTTTGTTTGATGCATCCGCATTTTCCCCTCTGTCAATCCGCCTTCTCAGCAGATTCACTCTCAGATAGCCCAGCTTATCTGCTGCCGACGGCATAGTCTCATATTCCTGATCCAGTATGTCCTCGCAGGCTTTCCTCTGCATCTCCCAGATCCCAGGGCGCTGTTCACAGATCCGTTCTCCGATGGCTTCTTCAATACAGAGCTGCGAAACAAAGGTAAGCGCAGCTTCATCCGCGCCCATGAAGATTTTTTTCACCAGATACATTCCCAGAAAATCTTTATCGAAGAATTTCGCCAATGCGCCCTGCTTAATTCCATCATACAATGCAATATCCTTTGACCTGAGGAACAGGGAAACATCCGGCTTCATCTGCTGGGTGTAGTCCCCACTGATGGTCCAGAGCAGATTTCGGATACGGTTTTCCTGCTCTAATTGATAATCCTGGAGATTCAGTTCTTCACAGTTATCCTCTCTTGCCTGAAAATTTTCGCTTTCCTCCGCTACAGGTACTTCCATTGAAACTTTTTCTGATTTCTTATCCCCAGCTGCAATTTTAATTTTTTCTTTCCCAATAGCTGATTTCTTCAAAAATTCCTCTGCATCTTCAAGATCAACCAATTTGGCAGAAATTTTTAAAGATTCGTTTTCCTTATTCTCCATAAACATCTTCCCGTGTCCAGCTTTGCGGAATTCTGGTTCGCACCACATCCTCCACGATTTCCTTCTCAAACACATCAAATGTTTTATTAACAATGCCCATGCGTACCGCCTGCCATGGGGAAAGCCCGGTACGCACGATCTTCATGGCAGCAAGCAGGCCGCGAAGATCCAGTGGCTTTGTGGAAATCTCACTGTTCATGGATTTCTGCTGCAGATCCAGAAATACTCCCATAAACTGCTCCACAGCCTCTTTCTTTGCATCCGGGAACATCCTGTTGAAAATAAATCCAAGCGTTTCCTCATTCTGTGCCGGCATGTCGATTACCAGAAAACGGGAAACCAGAGCCTCATTCAGCTCCTTGGTTCCGGCATACCCGTAATTCATGGTTCCAATAAATCTTGCCGCCGGGTGAAGGTCTATTTTGTCATATCCTGGCACATCAATAGACCGACGGTAATCCAATGTGGCGTGAAGTACAGAAACCGCATCATTCTTCGCCATATTGATCTCATCCAGAATACCGAATCCGCCTTCCTCTGCGCACTGGTAAATACTTCCCTTACGCAGCTTCACCTGATTATCCACGAAAGTATCTGTTCCAATCAGGTCACCGCTGTTTGTATTCACATGGAAGGACACGTTATACACCGGTCTCCCGAAAATATATGCCAGATTCTCTGCCAGCACATTCTTTCCCGTAGCCTTCGGTCCTGCCAGAAGCAGATTCTCCTGCTCCAGCACCGCTGCCATGGCCATCTCCAATGTTTCCTTCCCATAAAATGGCAGCGCCGGCTTTATCCGTCTATGCTTCGCTTCCTCTGAAACGCCATATTCCTGTCGAAACTCTTCCGCCGCCTTAATAAGCGCCGCACTGACACCCTGTTCCTCTAAAAAATCAAATTCACTCATCTTATTCCTGCTTTCACTTTACCTCTTTATTTTTCCTGCTTTCACTTTACCTCTTTAATAGAAAAGAGGACTGCAGCTGCAGTCCTCCTGATCACTTTACGGCTCAAACACCAGATCTCCATAAGATGGCATCGGCCACATATCTTTATCCACTAACATTTCCAGTTCGTCAACCGGCTCTCTTAATTTCTCCATTGCCGGAACCAGTTTCTCTCTGCAGAACACTGCCCTGTCACGTCCTTCCGGATGCGTCTCGATCTGATCTACCAGCTTGCTCAGCTTATTCATGGTACTGTTCACTTCTTTCAGAAGCTTGCTTGCTTTCTTCAGAAGATCCATCTGAACGCTCACGTCAATTGGTCCAACTGCCTTCACCTGATTGATGGACTCTGCCAGTACAGTTGTATACTTGATAACTGCCGGAATGATCTGCTTGGTTGCCATGTCCACCATGGTTTTCGCTTCGATGTTAATTGCTTTCGCATAAATCTCATACTGGATCTCCGCTCTGGACTCCAGCTCAGTCTTTGTAAATACTCCAAATTCTCCGAACAGTTCTACTGCCTTATCTGTAGTAAGTGCCGGAATGGCATCTACCATAGATGTCAGAACAGGAAGTCCACGGCGGCGTGCCTCTTTTTCCCATTCAGGAGCGTAGCCATTGCCGTTAAATACGATTCTCTGATGCTCGGTAGCGTATTCCTTGATCAAATCATGAACTGCCAGATCAAAGTCTTCTGCGCTCTCCAGAACATCGCAAGCTTCCTTAAACGCCTCAGCAGTAATGGTATTCAGCACCACATTGCATGCGGAAATGGAATCCTTGGAACCAACCATACGGAACTCGAATTTATTGCCGGTAAAAGCAAAGGGTGAAGTACGGTTACGGTCTGTAGCATCCTTCATGAAATCCGGAAGCGTCTTAACGCCTGTATCCATTTTCTCCCCTGTCTTACTTCTTGTAGCAGTACCAGTGCTGATCAGCTGCTCCAGCACATCCTCAAGCTGCTCTCCAAGGAAAACCGAAATAACAGCTGGCGGAGCCTCATGGCCGCCAAGGCGCTGGTCATTTCCAACATCTGCAGCGGACTCACGAAGAAGATCTGCATGCTTGTCAACTGCTTTCAGGATACAGGTCAGAACCAGAAGGAACTGAATGTTCTCATGTGGTGTCTTCCCCGGCTCCAGAAGATTAATTCCGTCATCAGTAGTCAGGGACCAGTTATTGTGCTTACCGGAACCATTCAAGCCTGCAAAAGGTTTCTCGTGAAGCAGACAGCGCATGCCGTGACGGCTTGCCACCTTTTTCAGGATACGCATCATGATCTGGTTGTGATCTGCTGCAATATTAACAGGTGCATAGATCGGCGCAAGCTCATGCTGTGCCGGTGCAACCTCATTGTGCTGGGTCTTGGCTGTAACTCCCAGCTTCCAGCACTCTTCATTTACTTCTTTCATATATGCGGAAACTCTCTGACGGATGGTTCCGAAATAATGGTCATCCATCTCCTGTCCTTTCGGAGGCATGGCTCCAAAAAGAGTGCGTCCGGTGTAAACCAGATCCTTTCTCTGCATATATTTCTCTTTATCAACAAGGAAATACTCCTGCTCTGCACCAACAGATGGTGTCACCCGTTTGGAGGTCGTATTTCCGAAAAGTCTGAGAAGTCTTAATGCCTGTGTATTGATGGCTTCCATAGAACGAAGAAGCGGTGTCTTCTGATCCAGCGCTTCTCCTGTATAGGAACAGAAAGCGGTAGGAATGCATAAGGTTCCACCTGCTGCATCATGTCTTACAAAAGCCGGTGAGGTACAATCCCATGTTGTATAGCCTCTTGCCTCAAAGGTGGCACGAAGTCCGCCAGATGGAAAAGAAGATGCATCCGGCTCTCCCTTGATCAGCTCTTTACCGGAAAAGCTCTGAAGGACTTTTCCATTCTCCATAGGTGCGGTGATAAATGCATCGTGCTTCTCTGCAGTTACGCCTGTAAGGGGCTGAAACCAGTGACTGTAATGAGTGGCACCCTTCTCGATGGCCCATTCCTTCATCTCGTGGGCAACCACATCTGCAACCTCCATGGAAAGCTCCTTGCCCTCTTCAATGGTTTTCTTCAGCTCTTTGTAAACCTTCTTCGGCAGACGGTCCTGCATGACGGAATCATTGAATACATCACATCCGAATAATTCCTTCACATTAACATAATCTCCCATTGTTCCTCTCCTCTCGTTCATCTCGCTGCTTATTTCCCCAGGCTGCCATTTATCTGCGGTACCTTCTCTCCATAAACAACGATTCATCACACATTACTGGTTCTTATTTTTTCACATGTAAGCACTCAATGCTTTCACAGGTGCAAGGCAAAAAACGCGCAAAAATTCTCTCTGGTGATACCAGCCGGTCTCACCCTGTTTACTTGTCGCTCTTCAGGCAAAGGTTCAGCGCCTGCTGCAGATTCTCAATCTCTACCAGCCTTGGGCTTCCGCCGTACTCACCATCCAGTGTCCATGCTACTTCTTCCTCTGCTTCAACTGTAAGCTTTCGTGCCTTGAAAGAATAAATCAGGTCAGAATTATCCTCCATGTTGAGAAGATTCCGGATAATCTCCTGCATTTCCAGCGGGTTCTTAGGCTGTACGATCAAAGTGACCTCAAAAAGGCCGTCGTTCATATCCACATCCTTGGTCAGGTTCTTAAATCCGCCCACAGATCTGGAATTGGTGACCATGCCGTAGATAAAATTATCTTCGATCACACCATTCTCTGTTGTCACTTTCATATGGTAAGCCTTGATATCCAGAAGTCTCTTGGCACCTTCCAGGACATAAGCAAGATGGCCCAGAATGTTCTTCAGATCCTGACTTGTCTCATAAGACACATCTGTAAAAAGACCAAAAGCAGCTACATAGGCAAAAGTCTGGCTGTTAAATCTGCCTACGTCGCATCTGTAAATCTCTTCCTTCATGATCATAGATGCCGCATCCAGCATATTTTTCGGCATAAAAAGGCTGTTGGCAAAGTCATTGGTGCTTCCTGCCGGTATGTATCCGACCGGAACCTTGCTTCCCATCTCGGTAATTCCTGTAACCACTTCATCCAGCGTGCCGTCACCGCCGCTGCAGACGATCAGATCCACCTTGTCTGCATATTTCTTCACCTGTTCATAGGCATCCTTCGGGGCCTGAGTTGCGCGGATGATCACCTCATAACCGCCTTTATTAAAGATATCTACTATATCCATCAGAGATGTCTTGATCTTGCCCTTCCCTGCTTTGGGATTAAAAATAAATACCAGTTTTTTCTCCAACTTCATTCCTCTTTTTCATTACCATTTATTTTACACATAAAATTAATTCACATATGATACTATAAAAAAAAGAGGGCAAAATGTCAACGCTTTTGCCTTCTTTTATAGTCTTTTTAGAATTAAAACAAGCTAAATTTTTTTGGTCTGTTCTGCTTATTTTTGGAAAAACTGAAGCATTTCTTTTCCATTTTTTATATTCTTCCTGCTTAAGCCTCACGCACAGCGTCTTTCATAGACTTTACATAATCCTTTACATATGGGACGCAGTTTTCTCCATGTGCGGCACAAATTTTCACAATGGCGGAGCCTACAATCGCACCGTCAGACTGGGCAGCCATTTTCTTTGCCTGCTCCGGGGTGGAGATGCCGAAGCCTACTGCACAGGGAATGTCCTTTGCAGCTTTTACCAGCTTCACCATCGCTCCGATATCGGTGGTGATCTGGGTTCTGGTTCCGGTTACGCCAAGGGAGGAAACGCAGTATACGAAGCCATTTGCCTCTTTTGCAATCCGGGTGATCCGGTCGTGGGATGTGGGGGCGATCAGGGAAATCAGCTCCAGACCATACTGTTTGCAGACCACGTCGAACTCCTCTTTTTCCTCAAAAGGTACATCAGGAAGAATCAGTCCATCCATTCCAATTTCTGCTGCTTTCCTGATGAAACGCTCTGTTCCATAGGAAAAAACAACGTTTGCGTAAGTCATAAATACCATTGGGATACTGGTTTTTTTACGGATTTTTACCACCATGTCAAAGATCTTGTCTGTGGTTACTCCGCCGCTCAGTGCACGCACATTGGCTTCCTGGATCACAGGACCTTCTGCTGTCGGGTCGGAAAACGGGATTCCAAGCTCAATAAGGTCTGCGCCTGCTTCCTCCATTGCATAGACAAGCTGCTCGGTGATCTCCAGAGATGGATCTCCGCAGGTGATAAATGGGATAAATGCTTTTCCTTTTGCAAATGCTTCTGAAATTCGGTTACTCATGGATATCCTCCCCTCTGTATCTTGCGATTGCTGCACAGTCTTTGTCACCCCTGCCGGAAATGGTAATGACTACGCACTGATCCTTGCCCATCTGCGGCACGATTTTTCTTGCATAGGCAACAGCGTGGGCGCTTTCAATGGCAGGAATGATTCCTTCTGTTTTGGAAAGATATTCAAAGGCTTCTACTGCTTCTTCATCTGTTACAGGTACATACTGGGCACGGCCAGTGTCGTAAAGGTGGGCATGCTCCGGTCCGATTCCCGGATAATCCAGTCCTGCGGAAATAGAGTAAACCGGCGCGATCTGTCCGTACTCGTCCTGGCAGAAATAGGATTTCATTCCATGGAAGATTCCAAGTCTGCCAGTGGCAATGGTGGCTGCGGTCTCTGCAGTATTTACGCCGCGGCCTGCTGCCTCGCAGCCGATCAGCTGTACATCTTTGTCTTCAATAAAGTGGTAAAAGGTTCCGATGGCATTGGAGCCGCCGCCTACACAGGCAAGGACTGCATCTGGAAGCCTGCCTTCTTTTTCCAGCATCTGTTCTTTGATTTCTTTGGAGATAACTGCCTGGAAATCGCGGACAATGGTTGGGAAAGGGTGAGGGCCCATAACGGAGCCCAGTACATAATGGGTATCTGCTATACGTTTTGTCCATTCACGCATGGTCTCGGATACGGCATCTTTCAGGGTGGCAGTTCCGGAGGTTACAGGATGAACTTTTGCTCCAAGGAGACGCATCTTATATACATTTAATGCCTGGCGCTCGGTGTCTTCTTTTCCCATGAATACTTCGCATTCCATTCCCATAAGGGCAGCTGCTGTGGCTGTGGCTAC
>ENA-OPSL01000312-OPSL01000312.1-human-gut-metagenome-genome-assembly--contig:-NODE-312-length-15863-cov-3.138537_pt1 | contig 15863 bp, 15 predicted proteins | sample MGYA00241458_ERZ501908 | MGnify/ENA primary metagenome ERZ501908 (study PRJEB25962, sample SAMEA2042444) | human gut metagenome | biome: human gut; feature: human-associated habitat; material: faeces... | reverse complement strand
CTGTTCTTCCTTTTTGAGAAAGGACAGCTCATAAGCCGGATTGAGGGCGATTTTCTTTTCATCGACCATATCCAGCAGTTCGGGAATCAGCTCCGTCAGGCGGATATAGCGCTGCACCTGGTTCCTACTCGAACCAGCCTGCTGCGCCAACAATTCATCTGCACGCAACTTCGTCCCAAGTTGGGCCTGTTGACAAAGTGGGATATTTTAAGATAGCAGCTAAGAAGATGACATGGAAGCTAAGAAAGGAGCCTTTACAGGAGTGGGACACCTCGATATGCTTGACATAAGGAGGTGTGATTCATGGAAATTCGAGGGAATATAGCAGAAACCGTCAGGCGTGTCATGGAGGAGAGAGGAAAGACACTGCCGGAGCTTTCCGCTGAATTGGACATTCCGCTGTCTTCCATGAAGAATTATGCAAAGGGAGCAAAGAATTTAAGGGCAGATACGATAGATATGTTGGCGTGGAAATTGGGTCTCACCCCAGCAGAACTGATTTCACAGCTGCCATCTGGCTGGGCAGATGCAGAGACCGCCGTTCGTGCGGCCCAGGCATTTGGCAACTTGACACTGGAGAAACAATCCCAGGGGATCGAGCTGTTTTTAAAACTGGTAGATTTGTTTTCCCGAGGTACTGCGGCAAATGGATAAAAAGGTAGAACAGATGCTGTACTCCATAGGTCTGACGCCAAATTATAAAGGATACCGGCAGTTGACACAGGCGCTCCAGATTGCCGTGGAGGAACCGGAAGCATTAGAAGCTGTGACGAAGTGGCTCTATCCCGCAGTCGCAAGGAAGTGCGGCACGAACTGGAAGACCGTGGAGCGAAACATACGGACAATGATCGGGATAGCCTGGCAGACTGCTCCAGAACAACTGGAGAGGCTGTCAGGCTGTTCTTTGGAGAGAAGGCCGAGGCCGGCACAATTTCTTGCGTTCTTAACCTATCATTTATCCCATATCCAGTAGTCTTTCTGTCAATTTGGTTGAAAATGTGGTACAATAAAGAAAAACGGGGTGGATCGACCGTGCAATTAAAATACCACATGCTCACCATAGAGGATTTAGTCCCGGTGGGACATTTTTTGCGGAAACTGGAAGCAGTGCTGGACTTGTCCTTTGTGTATGAAGAAACGGCAGGGTTATACAGCAGAAAGTACGGCCGTCCGCCCATAGACCCGGTGGTACTGGTGAAGTATCTTCTGGTAGGATATCTCTATGGGATCCCTTCAGAACGGCAGATCGAGCAGCGTATTCAGACGGATGTAGCGTTACGGTGGTATTTAGGGATAGATTTATTAGAACGGGTACCGGATCACAGCACAATTTCTCAACTGCGGCGAAGGAAACCGGCGTTCCGCAAGGTGTTCCGGCGGCTATTTGAACGGGTGGTAAATCAATGTATCGAGGAAGGGCTGGTAAGCGGCCGTCTGGTATTGACAGACTCTACCCATGTGAAAGCGAATGCTTCCCGGGCATCAGAGGAGCAGATCGAAATGCCGGAAAGCCCGGGGGCATACTGGAAACGGCTGGATACCTATGAGGAGGAAGGACTGGAGGAACTCAAGCGGCGGACGGGGAAACGGAGAGAAAAGCGCACCAGGCAAATCAAGAAGGACAGCCGCCGGACGAAAAAGCGGGTCAGCCGGACAGATCCCGAGGCCGGACATATGAAACGCCCGGGGAAGCCGCGGGGGCAATACTACCTCTCCCATCAGACTCTGGACAGCGACCACGGTATCATTGTTGGTTTGACGGTGACCCCAGGTGATGTACATGACACGGTTCCATATCTGAATCAGTTGGAAACGCTTCACCAGACGGTGATCCCATTCGCGGCCGCGGCTGCGGATTCCGCCTATGATTTCCCTCTGGCCCACCGGGAGTTGGAGAAGCTGGGAATCACATTTTTCGTCCGGCCCCAGGCCGTCTATGACCGCACACAGGTAGAGTTCAAACGAGATTCGTTTTCCTATCAGTCAGACCAGGACGCCTACCTGTGCCCGCAGGGGAAAACTCTGAGACTCAATGGGCTGTACCGCAGTGCCAGCGGACTGTTCTGGCAGTATAAGGCAGAGAAGGCGGACTGTATCTGTTGCCCGGTGAGGGGCAAGTGCCTCAGCGAACATGACCGGCGCGGCGCCCGCAAACTGGAGGACAGCTACTTCAAACCCTCTGTCCAGCGAAGTCGGAATAGACAAAGTACAGATGAATACCGGCAAGCTCTGAAAAAACGGCAGATTTGGTGCGAGGGCACCTTTGCCGCGCAGAAGTGGGGCCATAATTTAACACGCGTTTTGCGACGAGGATTAGAGGCAGCGGAAGACCACTGCCTCCTTTCCGCCGTGGCCTTAAACCTCAAGAGAATGATAAAGTGTTTGAATTGACGCCAAGGGCGTCTTTTTTCTTGCCTGTCTCCCGTCCTCCGCTGTGCTAAATTCCCACTTTGTCAACAGGCCCACTTTGTCCACAAGTCGGAGCGTAGGACGAGGGACGGGGGCTTTCATATACGCCCTGTCTGCTGTTGAAACCAGACCTGTGCTTACGGCTCTACGCCACGCAAGCACAGCCCTGTTTTCCTGCCGCTTCAAATGCCCTTGCCCTCCCCGGCGGCAACGGCATTTTCACGGCAACGCCGACAGAGCGTATAACACACTACACTTTGCTTCGCAAAGTCGTGTGCCAAATGGGGGCGTTGCCCCCTTTGGAAACCCCCACAAGAAAAGGCGGTACGCTACCCCTCCACGGGGCGCATACCGCCTTTTCTTGTTATCCAGCCCTCCGGCTGTATCGGTTGAGCAAAAGTCCGCGTGGGATTGATGTGGTATCTTTAACTTTGGGAAACTCCCCATTCCCACTTGCTAGTATCTACCAACAAATCGCCTTGTTGGAACGGTGATATAATAACTTTGTTAGTTCCATCCGTATGTAATGCGTTAGATACATCTACAGAAATATTGTTAGCTCCAGCGCCAGATCTTTTTATCATATAAAATTTTTGACGAAATGGAAATGCATTCTGTGTATTAGTGGAAGAATAATAAGATTCGTAATAGTCTAATTCTATGTCCACTACATTCCATCCATTATCGGGTATTGCAAAAACATGTTGATCTTGAACTACGCTTCCTTTTTGCAATGACTGACGTTTGGTTTGAGTTTCTAAGTGCGTTGCATGGCTTGTGATGAGTGGAGAGTAAATTAACATAGCAAATAAAATTGGAATTAATGTAGTTTTTTTAAAAAAATTTTTCATATCTGTTCCCTTCCTCGTACATCAAATATTTAAAAGTAGTGAATTTAATGAAAACTAAAAGTAAAGTTTTCATTGGCATAACTCTTTATAGAATTCTTTTTTAATTCTAATAGGTTGCTTTGTTTATAGTTTTTTAATTTCTCTAAATATGCCCAAAACTTTTCGTCAGTTACATCATAAACTTTTGCGATTGCTTTTTGATAAGTATCATCACGTTCCGATATATATGTGATTGCTTTTTCACGGGCTGCAGATTCTGTATGACCCGCTAATGTGTAAAAATCAGTGATTTGTTCAATATTATCTTTCGCAATAAATTCTTCTGATTTTTCCTTTGCAAAAATAGGGGAATCAGTTTCTACTTTATGTGATTGAAAGAACCGACCGACTTTTTTATAATTGACTCCATTTTTTCGCCTTTTATTAAGAGGAATTTAAAACTTATAACCTTTTATGGCAAACTAAATAAAAATTCCAATGGTATCACTCCTTATGATATATTTCTTGAGGCAACATAACGATTAGTTAAAAATATTTTTGGTTAGGGTGATTGACTTTGTGTTGCTGTCAATTTATTTGAGAGTTTGAATAGATGATATTTTTTCTCCTTAATTATAACACTATTTTTACTCTTTTTTTTGAAATGTAACAAAATGCATAGGTTATGGTAATAACTTACATGTTTTAGATGTTTGTCATCGCTTTTCTTTTGGTCAAGGAGTCTTTATAGTATTATATAAAAAATCTCCATTCTTACTTGAAGGATGGAGATTTTTAAAAGTAATTAAATGGCAGTGTATACAATTTCTCCGCCGCATACAGTCATTTTCACTTTTCCGTACAATTCCCAGCCGATAAACGGTGAATTTGACGACATGGAAGCGAAGAATTCAGGAATCCATTTTGCTTCGGGATCGAAGATCACGAGGTCGGCAGGAGCGCCCTTTTCGATTTTTCCGCCGTCTAAATGATACAGTCTGGCGGGATTGATCGTCATTTTTTCGAGAAGCTGCATAAGTGACAGATGCCCTTTGCGTACAAGAGAAGTGATCCCGAGCGCCAGTGATGTTTCCAAACCGATGATTCCGCTTGGAGCGGCAGTGATGGAGCGTTCTTTTTCTTCTTTGCTGTGCGGGGCATGGTCTGTTGCGATAATATCGATCGTTCCGTCGGCGAGTCCGGCGATGATTGCCTGACGGTCAGCTTCGGAGCGAAGCGGCGGGTTCATCTTTGCAAGTGTTCCATATGTCAGAACAGCCTCGTCTGTCAGTGTGAAATGGTGCGGCGTTGCTTCCGTGTGAATATTTGCGCCGAGTGATTTAAAGTGGCGGATAATGTCTACGGAACGTCCCGAGCTGATATGCTGCATAACAACGTCGGCGCCTGAATGCAGCGCGATCATGCAGTCTCTTGCGACGAGGGATTCTTCGGCGATAGAGGGAGAACCGTAAATGCCGAGCTGTTCAGACACCGCGCCGTGGTTGACGCCGTTGTTTTTAATAAATGACGGATCTTCTTCATGAAGGCTGATCGGTACGTTTAGCTGTTTGGATTTTTCCATTGCCTCGTATAAAAACGCGGCGTTTTTCAACGGAATGCCATCGTCGGTAAATCCGCATGCTCCGGCAGTTTTCAACGCTTCCATGTCGGTCATTTCTTCGCCGCGCAGTTTATGAGAGACGGAAGCGGCCTGATAGACGTGTATTTTTTCGTCTTTCGCTCTTTCTAAAATATCTGTTAAAGTTTCTGTATTGTCTACGACCGGAGACGTATTTGCCATACAGATGACAGAAGTAAATCCTCCTGCGGCGGCGGCCTGTGAACCTGTGTGGATATTTTCTTTGTAAGTAAATCCGGGGTCACGGAAATGGATATGCGTATCGATAAGTCCCGGCGCGACAGTCAGACCGGCGGCATCTGTTACCTGCTCGTTTGGGGCAGGTGAAAGAGTGTTTCCGATTTCTGTAATGATCCCGTTTTTGATTCGGATATCGTAATTTCCAGATTTTTTAGTGGCAGGGTCTATAAGAAAACCGTTTTTAATAAGCATGAAAAAACCTCCTTGAATATAAGATTGCTGTAATAATTATTATGCGAAACAAAGACGCGTAACGGAAATAAATGGATTCATATGTAATCATATATAAGTGAAAAACGCATCTGTATATAGGTAAAGTATAAAGGAAGAATAAGAAAGAGACAAGAGAATAAAAAGGAGCAGTGTTATAAAACCGGATATAAAAAACTGCCGCATCCTGATCGTGAACATATCATAGATATCAGGAGCGGCAGTATGTGAATTAATTTTTGCGGTAGAGGTGACGCGGGATACCGTCAACCATTACCGGAGATACATCACCTTGAATGAGCGGGCGTACATATGAAACAAAATCGTCGGTTACATAAGATCCGTCTTCTGTAACCCATTCGCGCGGAACGACTTTTTCGTCGTTTGCAATCTTATGCACATCTTTTACTTCTGTTCCGCATTGATACGGATCGTCGGAAAGACGCTGGAGAACGACCATCTTGCCGGAATCTCCTTCATCCGCAGCTTTTACTGCCGCGCCGCCTACCTGATAAGCTTCGAGAATATCGACTCTGGAAGCGCAGTGGGAAGCGGAGCGCTGCAACGTGCTCAATTCGATCGCACGGGTTTTGCAGCCGAATTCTCCGGCGATATAGCTTGCGAGATAGTTCGCAGTTCCCGAAAGCTGTTTGTGACCGAACGCATCGACAAAATCAACGCTTTGTCCGAGTTCGCATACATATCTTCCGTCGGCGAGACGGATTCCCTCCGAAACGGCGACAACAACCGACGGTTTTTTCGCCAGAAGATCTTTTACTTTTTCGCTGAAAGCTTCGATATCAAAAGGAAGTTCAGGCAGATAGATAAGATCTGGTCCCAAACAGTCCTCGCCCTTTGCAAGAGCTGCCGCTCCGGTCAGCCATCCGGCGTTTCTTCCCATGATCTCAACGATAGAAACAAGCCCTTTTCCATATTCAAGGCAGAAGCTGTCGCGGATGATTTCTTTTACAGATGTTCCGATATATTTTGCGGCGCTTCCGTATCCCGGAGTGTGGTCTGTAAGAGCAAGATCGTTGTCGATCGTCTTAGGGCATCCGATAAATCGGGTGCGGTAACCTGTTACAATGGCGTAATCAGAAAGTTTTTTGATCGTATCCATTGAGTCGTTTCCGCCGATGTAAATAAAGGCTTCAATGTCAAGCTTTTCGAGAATTGAAAAGATTTTTTCGTATACGTCTTTATTCTCGTGGATCTCAGGCAGTTTATAGCGGCATGATCCGAGGAAAGCCGCAGGGGTTCTTTTCAAAAGTTCTGTATCAAGATCGTTCGTAATGTACTCGGACAAATCGATGTAACGCTCTTGAAGGAGTCCCTGAATGCCGAAAAGCATACCGTATACTTTGTTTGCGCCTCTGTCTTTGGCAGTGCGGTATACTCCCGCGAGACTTGAGTTGATTGCCGCTGTCGGACCACCGGATTGTCCGACAATTACATTTCCTTTCATGATGAAGTACCTCCGTTCTGTATGTTTGCCCGCAGGTTGTTGCTGCGGACGGATATACAATTATTTTAGTGCATAATGACTAATTTGTAAACAAAAAAATCAAAAACATAGGCAAAATAACGAAAATGACGAAAAGTGATACATTATAAGAAAAATTGCGGAAAAGATGTTATGCTGTTAAAATACAGGATAAATCAGCGCTGATATTTTGCGGCGCGGAAAGAGAGGCTTGGTATGAAAAAATATGATTATCTGATCGTCGGTGCGGGATTATACGGCGCAGTTATGGCATATGAGCTTGGAAAAAAGGGAAAGTCATGTCTTATGATCGATAAACGAGATCACATTGCCGGAAATATTTACTGTGAAGATGTAGAAGGGATTCATGTGCATAAGTACGGAGCGCATATTTTCCATACGTCTGATAAAAAAATATGGGATTATATAAATCAATTTGCGGAGTTTAATCACTATATTAATTCTCCGGTAGCAGTTTATAAAGACGAGTTGTATAATCTGCCGTTTAATATGAACACATTCAGCAGGATGTGGGGAATAAAAACACCGGAAGAGGCAAAGAAGATCATCGAAAGACAACGAAAAGAGTCGGGGATAACAGAACCGAAAAACCTTGAGGAGCAGGCGCTTTTCCTCGGTGGGAAGGATATTTACGAAAAACTGATCAAGGGATATACAGAGAAGCAGTGGGGAAGAAAATGTACGGAACTTCCGGCATTTATCATTAAGAGGCTTCCGTTTCGTTTTGTGTATGACAACAATTATTTCAACGACAGATATCAGGGAATCCCGATCGGCGGCTATACTCCGATCGTGGAAAAAATGCTTGAAAAAGCGGATGTTCTTACGGGAACAGACTTTTTTGAATTTCGTGCTCAGAATGCGGATATTGCAGACAAGATCATATTTACGGGGATGATTGATGAATATTTTGGTTACAGACTCGGAGCGCTTGAGTATCGTTCGGTGAGATTTGAGACGGAGACACTTGACTGTGACAATTATCAGGGGAATGCGGTTGTCAATTATACCGATGGTGAAGTGCCTTATACACGTGTGATCGAACATAAGCATTTTGAGTTCGGAAAGCAGGAGAAAACTGTGATTTCACGAGAATACTCCTCGGAGTGGGCAGTTGGAATGGAGCCTTATTATCCGGTCAACGACGAAAAAAACAACGCTTTATATGAACAGTATAAAAAACTGGCGGACGAAGAGGAAAACGTGATTTTCGGCGGAAGACTCGGGAATTATAAATACTATGATATGGATAAAGTGATCGCAGCGGCTCTTGAACAGCTTGACCGGATCGTGTAGACGTAAGAAAGAGACAAAAGAAAAAGGCAAAAAAGCAAAAGAAAAAAGATAATGCAGACACTTGCTTTTCTGTATAAATTCAAGTAAGATACAAATACTTATTAAATGAGTCTGATTCAAGACACATCTTTTACGGCAGTTGTTTCGCCGGATTTCGCCAAGAATAATAAGCTCATTCGGGAACGGGGCAGGAGGGACGCCCCGCTTCCGGTTATGTGCACCCGATGAAAAAGTGAATATGGAAAAAATGAATGCAGTGAACTTGGAAAAAATGTATGAAGTATTGAAATTTGTCGAATACGGAGGTTACTGCCGCAGAAGCATGGATTGTGTACATGGTATGCTGCTTATCGATCGTATGAAGAATGAAGCGGTCGTCGATAAAGCAGTTTTATTTGGATGGTTCCGAAAAATGGCAGTCTGTGCAGAGCAGTATGAGCGATGCGGTGAAGGACAGAATTATAAGTATTTGAATCCGTATGGAATTGTGTTGTCTGATGAAGGAGAAGTGTTGTTTCTGGATACAGAATCGAGAGAAAATGCCGAGGTGATGAAGCAGATGCAGAAAAGAGCTGTCAGAAGTCATTTTATCAGACCGGTATACGAAATGGATACTTGCGGCAGCAGAGAGCCTGATCTGTTTGGATACGGGAATACGCTTCGTTTTATGCTGGCATATATGAAAGTAGTTCCGGCGCTGACAAAACGGGAAGAAATCCGTCTTTTTCGTATATGTGGGAAATGCATCGGAGAGACAAGAAAAAAATACAGCTCGTTTCTGCAAGTTTTAAAAGAACTTCCTACAGTGAGGAACAAAACAGAAAAGACAGACAAAAAGCGTGTCGGAGTATGGTCGGGAATCGCGGCAGGTGCGGCGGGATGTATTTTGGCGGCGGTTTATATGGGAGACGCTCACACAGATCTGGCTGTATCGAACGGAGAAAAGATTACAGGGGAGGATATAAAAACAGATACGGGAACAGATATAGAAACAATAGAAACAGATGTAGAAACGACAAAAACAGGCTCAGAAACGACAGAACCAGGTGTGGAAATGACAGAAACAGATATGGGCAAAGATAAAAGAGCAAACAGAGAAGCGGAGGTGCGGTCAGATAGAGACGGAGATACAGAAAACGAGGAAAGAAAAAAAGATACGGCAGATGCGGATGAAGTGAAGAAAAATGTGACAGACGAGAGTGGAAAAACAGATGCCGCTGCGGAATGGATGGAATTGTATTTGGATCAACATACGGATAGTGGAAATCAAAAGGCGATAGAGATAGGGGAAAAAGCGAGATTGTCCGTTTTGTGGAAACTGGCCGATGCTTATGAGCGGTCGGGAATGAAGACGGAGCAGATTCAAACATACGGTCAACTGATCGAATGGGAGCAAGATCCGATACAATTAGAAGAGGCCGGCGTAAGAAAAATGAAGCTGGAAGCAGCGCAGGGCGATTATAAACAAGCGGCGGAGACCGGGAAGAAAGTTTTGGAACGGATTGAGGCGTCGGAAAAAATCACAAAGATGCTTAAAGGGTATGAGTTATATAAAGGCGAAGAAGGAGAATCGTAAGCGTCAGAGTGAAAATACGAAATATGGAGAAAAATAGTTCTGAAAAGGGAGGATGCCGGGTAATCAATATGATTCCCGGCATGTATTATGAAAAAGTTTATGCAAAAACAACTTGTAATCACCTTTAATTCGGTAAGCTTAGTATATGCGATATAAATGAAGAAAACGTGAGGAGAAAATGAAAGAATTTAAAATAATAAATGAACAAAATATGAACATCCCGCTTTAAGAAGAGAAAAGAAAGTAAAAGACCGATGGGGGAGCCATCGGTCTTTTGAGGGGAGTATAAATAATTAATAAGGGGTTGTAGAAAATAACCTTTCTACAAGAGACAGTATAATATAGGAAAATGGAAAAAGCAAGCAAAAAATTAAAAAATTGAACAAAAATATTTGAAAAATTTAATAAAATACAAAGAAAAACACAAATAAAAAGAGGAATAAAAAAATAATAAGGAGAAATACTAGTTTTGAATCAAAAAAACAGGAGGAAAATACAATGGCAAAAAACTACAGTAATGCAAACAATTCAGACAAAAACGCACAGTCAAAAAACGGAGCTTTCTCTTCTTATTCAGAGTCACAGAACAGCAGCAAAAATTGCGATAAGAACACAACAAAAAATGCAAGCAGAAATGCAAGTAAAAACGCAAACAAAAATGCAGATAAAAACAGCGCAAAGTCTGCTATGAGCTACGGCGGAAATAAAAACTGTGGTAAGATCAGAGACGCGTTTGACGAATCTGACAAATACTAAAGATTAGGTGAAAAACATCTCGTATTTACAGAATACGATGTGAAATGTTTTATTCGGTAAAATAATAGTAAAACAATGGCAGGGCGGAGTAAACTTCAACTTTACTCTGCCCTGTTTTTATAGTAATATTGTAGGAAGAAAAAGGTAAGGACGGATAAGTTCATGGATAAAATAGAATGGATAGCCCCTTGTCACTTTGGTTTGGAATCGGTACTCAAACGAGAGGTTGAACAACTCGGATACGAGATCGTACAGGTGGAAGACGGCAGGGTTACTTTTCGCGGAGGCGCGGAGGCTGTTTGCAGGGCAAACATATTTTTGCGGACTGCGGAGCGTGTATTGATGAAAGTCGGCAGTTTTCAGGCAAAGACATTTGACGAGCTGTTTGAGAAAACGAAGGAGCTGCCGTGGGAAAATTACATACCGAAAGACGGAAAGTTCTGGGTGGCAAAAGCGGCATCGGTAAAAAGCAAGCTGTTTAGTCCATCTGATATTCAGTCGATCATGAAGAAGGCTATGGTGGAAAGACTGCGGGGCAAATACGGGATCAAGTGGTTTGAAGAAACAGGCGCGTCTTACCCGGTGCGCGTGTTTCTTATGAAAGACACGGTGACGGTAGGGTTTGATACGACCGGAGTATCGCTTCATAAGAGAGGATATCGCCCGGTGGCGGGAAAAGCGCCGATCGCAGAGAATCTGGCAGCGGCGCTTATTATGCTCACTCCGTGGAAAAAAGACCGGATTCTCGTAGATCCGTTTTGCGGAAGCGGTACGTTTCCGATCGAGGCGGCGATGATCGCAGCCAACATTGCTCCGGGAATGAACCGATCGTTTACGGCTGAGACATGGACAAATATCATTGCGAAAAAGTCATGGTATGAAGCAATCGATGAGGCGACGGATATGATAGACGACGATATAGAGACTGATATCCAAGGATATGACGCAGATGCATCTGTCCTTCGTGCGGCTCGCAGAAATGCAGAGGAAGCAGGGGTTGGTCATCTGATTCATTTTCAGCAAAGGGAAGTAAAGGATCTCAGTCATCCGAAAAAGTATGGATTTATTATTACGAATCCGCCGTACGGCGAACGTCTTGAGGAAAAAGAAGCTTTTCCGGAATTATATAAAGAATTCGGAGACGCCTTTAAAAATCTGGATAGTTGGTCGGCGTATATGATTACAAGCTATGAGGAAGCGGAACGGTATTTCGGACGGAAGGCAGATAAAAACCGGAAAATCTACAACGGGATGCTGCGGACTTATTTCTATCAATTTCAAGGTCCAAGACCGCCGCGGAAAACGGTAAGAGAGCAGGGGATGGCATTATGAAAAGAAGAATTGTATTTGCAACGGGAAATGAAAATAAAATGAAAGAGATACGAATGATCCTTTCAGATCTGAATACGGAGATCGTTTCGATGAAAGAAGCGGGAGTGGATATCGATATTGTGGAAGACGGAATGTCTTTTGAAGAAAATGCAGAGATTAAGGCGAGATCGGTAGCGAGAATTCTTACAAACGATATTGTTCTTGCGGATGACTCCGGGCTGGAAATCGATTATCTCGATAAAGCTCCGGGAATTTATTCTGCAAGATTTGCAGGGGAAGACACATCCTATGATATTAAAAACCGTATTTTTCTGGATCGTCTGGAAGGGGTTCCGGATGAAGAGCGTACTGCGAGATTCGTATGTGCGGTAGCGGCTGTATTTCCTGACGGAAGCGTAGACGTAGTAAGGGAGACGATCGAGGGAAGGATTGCGCATGAGTCGGCGGGAACGCACGGCTTTGGTTATGATCCGATCTTTTATCTTCCTGAATATGGCTGTACAACGGCGCAGCTTAGCCCGGAACAAAAAAATGAAGTAAGTCACCGAGGCAAAGCGCTCTGTGCGATAAAACGCAAATTAAAAGGGAAAATCGGAGATGATTTATTATGAAAGTACTGATAGTCAGCGATACACACGGCAGACATACAGGATTAGACCGTGTTCTTGAAAAAGAAGGAAAGATCGATCTTTTTATTCATTTAGGTGATATAGAAGGCGGAGAAAGCTATATTAATTCGGTTGTGGAATGTGAGAAGCATATGGTAAGAGGAAACAATGATTTTTTCTCGGATTTGCCGCGGGAAGAGGAAATCGATATAGGTGGGTATAAAGCCTTTATTACTCACGGACATCCGTATTATGTGTCTTTGGATTCAGAGTATATAAGAGAGGAAGGCGCAGCTCGAAAAGTCGATATCGTGATGTTTGGTCATACACATAAGCCGTATTTTGAACAGAAGGATGGAATCACTGTGCTGAATCCGGGCAGTTTGGCATATCCGAGGCAGGAAGGCAGAAAGGGAAGCTATATGATTATGGAGATTGATCAGGAGGGAAAGGCTCATTTCAATCAGAAATACTTGGATTGACGGAATGTCCGGCAGAGTAAAAGACGGGAAATTGCGTGTAAAAACAGGATGAAATAAAAAGTCATTAAAAAAATAAAAAAATGCAAAAAAAATATTGACAATCTAAAAACCTTATAATATAATAGGCATTGCGCTACGGGAGAGACAGGAACGTAGGAAATGCCGGGGTGTGGCTCAGCTTGGCTAGAGCGCCTGGTTTGGGACCAGGAGGTCGCAGGTTCGAATCCTGTCACCCCGATAAACTCTGCGGGTGTAGTTCAATGGTAGAACACCAGCCTTCCAAGCTGGATACGTGGGTTCGATTCCCATCACCCGCTTTTCCGTAGAAATACGGAGAGCCTTTTGAAAAGGGGATATTAAAATGAGTCTGTAGCTCAGCTGGATAGAGCAACGGCCTTCTAAGCCGTGGGTCGGGGGTTCGAATCCCTTCTGACACGCTGTGGTGGGTATAGCGCAGTTGGTTAGCGCGCCAGATTGTGGCTCTGGAGGCCCAGGGTTCGAATCCCTGTATCCACCCTTTGCCTTTGGGCTATCGCCAAGCGGTAAGGCACAGCACTTTGACTGCTGCATTCGCTGGTTCGAATCCAGCTAGCCCAGTTATTAATAGGACTTGACTTCTAAGTGAAACGCTTGGAAGTGGGTCCTTTTTTTGGTGTTATATATTCTTTTTCTTTTCAAATTAAGGAACAACAGGAAGTTCCCGCATGGGCGCTTTCGCTCGTTAAGCACGTAGCGGTATGGGATTGTCAGAAAAACACCTGACAACCCTCATACCGACGTGCTTAAAACCCATGCGGGAAGCTTCCTATTGTTCCTTAACTTTATAAGAAAAAGATTAGTAATCATTACGGGAAAAATGTAGAGTTAGTTTCATTGAAGATGTGTGTGCAGGGCAGGTATGTGTAAATAGTTGTTGCTAATCTTTTAAGAATTCCAGTGATTTGTTTAAGAAAAGATTTGTACCCACGTGATGCAAACTTTTCTTAACAAAACACGGAATCTAAAAAATAGCAGCAATTAATTACCCATCTGTCGTCACCGCTTATTGAAAAACCAATCCAATTGTGTTATCCTATATTATGTGGGGTTACAGAGGAAAGGAGAAAGTTTAAATTGTTACTATCAGAATTAGAGCAGGGGGCTAAGGTTTTACTACTGCTTACGATTGATGGCAAACATTTTGAGTTTGAGACAATCGTGCAGGGAAAGCACAAGCATGATGTTTTACTTGAGCCGATTCGCAAAGACCAGAAAATTTTGAATGTTCAGAGCGATCAGGTTGACGTAGACATTATGTATATGCGTGAAGATGACAAACCGATTTTGTGGAAAGAGGCGAAGATGGATTGTATTCGCCACAAACACAAGATTTACTATGCATCCGAGGCGGCGAACGAAGGTCGTGAGTACAACCGGCGAGGAGCATACAGATTGTATATCGGAGAAGAAATTCACGCAAGAATTGGGCATAGCGGGCGTGAAAAAATCGTTCATCTCAAAGATTTAAGCAACACCGGATTTGCCTTTATTTACAAGGAAGAATTAAAGGACGCAGATGGTGCATTCGTCTATATGACATACATGGCGCAGTACGAAAAAAAAGTTACGGAAATTGCCTTGTTTGGAAAAATCGTAAGGACGATGCCGCTTGACGATGGACGTTTTTTGTACGGATGTGCTCTAATGAAGAAAAATGAGATGATTGGGCATTATATTAATCAAAAGCAAATGGAACAGCTGGCGAAGAAAAATGAACGTTTAAAAAATAAAACAGCGAAAAACTTCCCATCTGTCTAAATAAATGAAAACGGAGGAATTTATTATGTTAGTTTCAGCAGAGGAAATGTTAACCAAAGCAAAAGCAGGAAAATATGCGGTTGGCCAGTTTAATATCAACAACCTTGAGTGGACGAAGGCAATCCTTCTTACAGCTCAGGAATTAAATTCACCGGTTATTCTTGGTGTGTCCGAAGGTGCCGGAAAGTACATGTGCGGTTATAAAACTGTTGTTGGTATGGTAAATGGAATGCTTGAGGAATTGAACATCACAGTTCCGGTTGCTCTTCACCTTGACCACGGCAGTTATGAAGGCGCAAAAGCTTGTATCGAGGCAGGATTTTCATCCATCATGTTCGATGGTTCTCATTATCCGATTGAGGAAAACGTTGAGAAAACAAAAGAACTGGTAGGAATCTGCAAAGAAAAAGGATTGTCTATTGAAGCAGAAGTTGGTTCAATCGGCGGTGAAGAAGATGGTGTCATTGGTGCCGGCGAGTGTGCAGATCCGAACGAATGTAAGATGGTTGCTGACCTTGGTGTTACCATGTTAGCAGCAGGAATTGGTAATATCCATGGTAAATATCCGAAAAACTGGGCAGGACTCAGCTTTGAGACGTTGGCTGCTGTTCAGGAGAAAACAGGAACGATGCCGCTTGTACTTCATGGTGGTACCGGAATTCCGGAAGATATGATTAAGAAAGCAATCTCTCTTGGTGTATCTAAGATTAACGTAAACACAGAGTGCCAGCTTGCGTTCCAGGAAGCAACACGTGCTTACATTGAAGCAGGCAAAGATTTGGAAGGTAAAGGTTTTGACCCACGTAAACTGCTTGCTCCGGGTACAGAAGCAATCAAAGCAACAGTAAAAGAAAAAATGGAATTATTTGGTTCAGTTGGAAAAGCCTGACATTAAATTTTTGCATAAAAAATCAGTCATGTGACATACTAATTTCGTAACGTATTCACAAGAATGCAGCGAAGGAGGAAATCATGGCTAAGAATTTTTTAGATGAGTATAACGATGCTCAGAATAACAGCAAAAATGATAGCAAGAATACCAGCAGAAATTCCAGCAAAAATGCAAGTAAAAACGCTGGTAAAAATGCAAGTAAGAATGCGAGCAAAAATAGCAGCAAGAACCGTGCAAAAGATTCTGCTGCAAACAATTCCAAAGATTGTTATTAATTTTCCGGAGCCGGTCG
>ENA-OPSL01000288-OPSL01000288.1-human-gut-metagenome-genome-assembly--contig:-NODE-288-length-16972-cov-1.640835_pt1 | contig 16972 bp, 16 predicted proteins | sample MGYA00241458_ERZ501908 | MGnify/ENA primary metagenome ERZ501908 (study PRJEB25962, sample SAMEA2042444) | human gut metagenome | biome: human gut; feature: human-associated habitat; material: faeces... | reverse complement strand
GGATACATTTTCATGGAATGAATGGTCATATAAGATACCATGAAATCTATACGTGAGGAGAAAAGAAAAGAGGGACATCTATGAAAGTAGCAATTGTATCAGCAGACACCATGATATACAGAAAACAGAAGGATGATACGTGTTCGCCAATCGTGCGAAGAGTGCTCGATCAGGTCAGCTTCAAGACGGAGCTTGTACAGCCGGTACCAAATGACAGGGAGGTTATCCGCAAGATCCTTGCGAAGGTCGCGGATGCACAGATGGCAGATCTGATCCTTACGATCGGTGGAATCGGATGCAGAGAAGAGGACTGTGTTCCAGAAGCGACAAAGGCAGTGGTCGATAAGGAGATTCCGGGGATCGGAGAGTCGATGCGTCTTTTTATGACACGGACCAGAAAAAGGGCAATGCTGACGAGAGGAACAGCAGGTATCCGGGGTAAATCCCTGATCGTCAATCTTCCGGGAAGTCCGAAAGCTGTAAAAGAGAGCCTGGAGTATATTATTGATGCGCTTGGACATGGCATTGAGATCATGACAGGGGAAGCAGGGAACTGCGCAAGATAACCGATGGCGATAACAGGGATAAGAAAGCAGAGAATATAAGCTGACGGCAATAAACGGAAGAGCAGGTACGAAAACAGTATCTGAAACTAAAACAGGAAGGTAAAAGGGATAATCTTATGGGAAAAGTAATTGCGGTTTGTACAAGTGAAAGAAAGGGAATACAGAAGACAAGTGTTCCGGAGATTAAAGTAATTGAGGACTGGGGAATCGAGGGTGATGCCCATGCCGGCAAATGGCACCGTCAGGTAAGTCTGCTCTCTTTTGACAAGATTGAAGATTTTCGCGCCAGAGGTGCAGAGGTAGAAGACGGGGCATTCGGAGAGAACCTGGTGGTTCAGGGAATCGACTTTGCCACACTTCCGATCGGTACGAAATTCCAGTGCAATGATGTAGTCCTGGAGCTGACACAGATTGGAAAAGAATGCCACAGCGGATGTGCGATCTTTAAGAAAATGGGAGAGTGCATTATGCCAAAACAGGGAGTTTTTACGAAGGTTATTCATGGCGGTGTGATCCATCCGGGGGATGAGCTGGTAATTTTATAACAGATTTTTTAACCGGACTATAGCAATTCCATAAATTACTGCAAACAATCCAGTCCATCATAGCGTGAAGTCCTGCTGAACTGTCTTGATTGTATTATTTTATGGAATTGCTATAAGACTACATGAGGAGATTGGAAAAAATGATTATTGATACACATGCACACTATGATGACGAGACCTTTGACACAGACAGGGAAGCGCTTCTTACGTCTATGTACGATGGAGGGATTGAGAAGATTGTGAATGTCTGTGCATCTGTAGGTGGTTTTCAGGATACTGTGAAGCTGATGGAGAAATATCCTTTTATATATGGAGCAGTGGGAATCCATCCGGATGATGCAGATAAGATGACACAGGAGACTCTGGATGAGATCCGCAGATTATCCCATATGGACAAGATGGTGGCAATCGGTGAGATCGGGCTGGACTATTACTGGCATAAGGAAGAAGAGGAACATCAGATCCAGCAGAAAATGTTTCGCGCTCAGCTTGACATTGCCAGGGAAGAGAAGCTTCCGTTTATGATCCACAGCAGAGAGGCTGCCGAGGATACTTTGAATATCGTCAGAGAATATATGCAGGGTGGTATGTATGGCGGTATCATTCATTGCTTTTCATACAGCAGGGAGATTGCGGCAGAATATCTGAAAATGGGACTGTATCTGGGAATCGGTGGAGTTGTCACTTTTAAGAACGCAAAGAAACTGAAAGAGACGGTTCAGTATGCACCCCTGTCTCAGCTTCTTCTGGAAACAGACTGTCCCTATATGTCTCCGGAGCCAAACAGAGGTAAGAGAAATTCGTCATTAAATCTGCCTTATGTAGCACAGGCAATCGCAGAACTGAAGGGAATTACAGCAGAAGAGGTCATTGATGTAACCAGACAGAATGCAGAGAAACTGCTGGGAGTTTAACCGAATTAAGTAAGTCCCCTGCGGAGGTTATGAAAAGCAATAAGCAGTTATTCGGTATAGAGCTATGTAGCGAAGCGGATTGCTATAAAAAAGATGCCGACTGATTACAGTCAGCATCTTTTTTGCTATATACAAATCGGGCATTCATCAATAACCGCTGTCATATTCGTTTGAAGAATCATCGGAACTTTCATCCGAAGAGCTGTCAGAACTGTCGGAAGAGTCTTCGGTTCCGTCTGATGTGTCTGCCTGATATTCCCAGGAGTGGATGGATTCTGTATCTTCCACTACATTTCCGGTAGTTTTGTCAATCATGTTGCCCTCCCAGTCAAACTTGACGTTCAGCAGGTTTGTATTTGTGGAAGGCTTCACATTCATGGACATGATTTCCTTAAATTTGGCTTTCAGGTTATCGAGAGTAAACTCATCACCGATCACATTTCTTACACTGTGGGAAGAAGCAAGTTCTTCTGTATAATCATCCAGCATATATGGTCCGTATTCTCCGTTATCGTAATCATAATGCATGACCATAGGTTTCACTTCCGGAGAAAGGATCTGGATGGTTGATTTGCCGTTCAGAATTGATTTCTGTATGGTAAAACTTGCCATTCCTTCCAGAAGTTCCGGGAGTTCCTGCTGAGTGGAAACAAAGTTTCCGAGGGAGTAGAATATGGTGGTATTGTGTCCCTGGTCATCAGAAAGCTGTCCGTAAGGCTGAAGCACATGCGGATGACCGCCAATGATCACATCAACACCCTGCTGCATCAGAAAAGCGGCCCATTGTTTCTCGTATTCATTTGGCATGGTTTCATCTTCTGTTCCCCAGTGAGCCACAAAGATGATGCAGTCGCTGATTTCTTTGGCTTTCTGGATCATTGTGGTGATCTTATCCTTATCAAAGATATCGATCATGTACTCATATCCTTCGCCTGCACCGGAATTATTGGTGCCGTATGTATAGTCAAGAAAAGCAATCTTAATACCATTCACTTCTTTTACTTTGACAGTGTCTGCATCTTCCTGGGTGGCGTGGATGCCAAGTACAGGAATATCCGGATAATTGGTGCTCCAGAAATCCAGAGTACTTTTCAGATAGTCATATCCATAATCATCGGCGTGATTTGTGGCAGATTCCACTACATCAAACCCTGCTTTGATAATGGCATCTCCAACTTCCTGAGGAGTGGCAAAGGAAGGATAAGTGCTGACAGCATCGTGGTTTGGAGCAAAAACAGTTTCCTGGTCGATCATGGCCACATCTGCAGCCTGGATCTGATCCAGAACATGAGTGTAGATATGGTCATAATTCCATATGCCGGAGTCATTTTCGCCGGATTCATATAGCTTGCTGTGATATAGATTATCTCCAACAGCAATTACACTTGCAGTGGAGATGACAGGTGTTTCAGCTTCAATCTTATCCTGCTGTTCCTTGAGAGCCGCTGCTTCTGCTGATTCTTTCTGCGGTTTACGGATCAGGGTGTAATCCATCTGATGCATCACCAGAACGAGCAGGACCAGAACAACAACAGAACACAGAAGACTGATCCGGGAGTTGATTCTCTCCCGTAAATTAAGTGGCATATTATTTTTTCTCATAGAAAATTCCCTTTAACTAAAATAGTTCTTAACAGTGAGAGTACTGAACAGTTACAGCAATCTGCAGTCTGTATTGCTGTTCGCCTCGCTCTCAGTACCGTATCTCAAATTCATTGCAGACTGCATACGGAAATGAGACAGGAGCGTGTGAACCGTAATCTATCTGTTCATTATAACAAATTTCATGGTTCAAAGAAAGAATTAAGAGAGAAATTCTTTGAAAACCTGCCAGAAATGCTTTGTGAGACAAAGTATTTTAGTGTATAATAGGTAGCAATATAACCATGAATGTACAAACATGCTACAGCAATGCTATATGGAATTGCTTAGGCAAAAAGAGGGAGGTAACCGGATGAACCATTATGAGGCAATTAATGATGTACTGGTCAATTTATTTAATGAGATTCTGGACCTGGAAGAACGAGCATTGATTACGGGAGAATATAAGAATATTTCTGTCAATGATATGCACATTATTAATGCAGTAGGTATCCGGGAACAGAAGAATATGTCAACAGTAGCCAGAGAACTGAATGTGACTGTGGGTACATTGACGATCGCTGTGAATAATCTTGTAAAGAAGGGATATATCCAGCGTATGAGAAGTCAGGAGGACCGAAGGGTTGTGCTGATCTCCCTGACAGAACAGGGGAAGAAAGCTTATTATCATCATAAAGATTTCCATGAGAAGATGGTGCTGGCTGTACTTAAAGGTCTGAATGTCGAAGAGACAGAGACACTGACGAAAGCCCTGACCAAGTTGCGGGGATTTTTCAGATCATATCAGTAGAAGGAGTAAAGATGGAATATACTGAGAAGGATTTAGTAAAGATCGCAAAAAGGGAAAATAATACGAAGAGAAACTATCTGGTAGTGGATCCGCTTCAGGGAAAGCATATTCCGGTAGTGCCATCAAAGGCACTGGAGTTATTTGCTGCTCTGGCAGATACTTTCAGGGAAAAATACAAAGATGAAAAACTTTTGCTGGTGGGCTTTGCGGAGACAGCAACGGCCATAGGTGCTCAGGCAGCGATCTCTGTGGGGGCAGATTATATTCAGACCACCAGAGAAGTCATCCCCGGCGTGAATTATCTGTTTTTTTCCGAGGAACACAGCCATGCCACAGAGCAGAAGCTGGTAAAAGATGATATTGACAGAGCAGCGGCGGAGACGGATCGGATCATATTTATCGAGGATGAAGTAACTACCGGAAAAACAATTCGGAATATCATCAGTATTCTTGACAGGGGATATGACGGAAAATTTAAATATTCAGTAGCATCTCTGTTAAACGGAATGAGCGAGGAGAATCTGGAACGTTATAAGAGACAGGGGATTTCCCTGTATTATCTGGTAAAAACGGATCACAGTACTTACGGAGACAGAGCAGAAACATTTAAGGGAGACGGATTTTATTATAAATGTCCGGATAAGGCCGCAGAGTATACAACGATTTATGTTAAAAACCGGATGGATGCCCGCAGACTGATTGATTCCGGGAAATATGAAGAAGCATGTGAGAATCTGTGGAGAGAAATCCGGGAGAAAACCGGAAACATGGCTGATAATATATCTGGCAAAAAAATACTGGTGATCGGCACTGAGGAGTTTATGTTCCCTGCACTTTATATCGGAAGAAAGATGGAAAAAGAGGGAGCCGAAGTAAGGTGCCATTCGACTACAAGAAGTCCCATTGCTGTGAGTCTGGAAAAAGAGTATCCCCTTCACAGCAGATATGAACTGAAAAGTTTATATGATCCGGACAGGAGAACGTTTATTTACGATATAGGAAAATATGACAAGGTATTGATTGTCACAGATTCCCCGGAAATAAAGGAGAGTCAGGAAACGCTGATAAATGCTGTCCGGATGCAGAACAAGGATATTACAGTTGTAAGGTGGTGCTGATTTGAGAAGTTCCTATTCAGAAGAAGATGTGATTTTATTATTGAAGGATATTACCGGGCTGGTAGAACCTCAGCCTGCCAAAGTGCGGGAGAAACTGATTCAGTCCGGAAAACATTACAGCGAGATGCTACCTGTTGAATATGTTCCTACAGATCAGTATATGCAGGTATATCATAATGCGCTGAAACATTATGCGAAGCCGGTTGCCAATGCAGTAGGAATGCTGGCAGATAAGATCATAGAGAATAAGGGAAAGAAAATTGTCCTGGTATCCCTTGCCAGAGCGGGAATCCCAATTGGTATCCTTGTGAAGCGATACATCAAATTCAAATATGGTATAAATGTGCCGCATTATTCCATTTCAATTATCAGAGGAAGAGGGATTGACGATAATGCCATGAAGTATCTGCTTGAAAAGTACAGACCGCAGCAGATTTTATTTGTGGACGGATGGATTGGCAAAGGTGCGATCCTGAATGAATTGAAGAAAGATATCTCTGCATATGAGGGGGTTTCTGCTGACATAGCGGTAGTGGCAGATCCGGCAAATGTTACGGAGCTTTGCGGAACACATGAAGATATCCTGATCCCAAGTTCCTGCCTGAACAGTACAGTATCCGGCCTTATCAGCCGTACTTTTCTGAGAGATGACATAATAGGCAGAGATGATTTCCATGGGGCAGTCTATTACGGAGAACTGACAGATTCTGATCTGTCATATGACTTTATTGAAACCATTGAAAAGGAATTTAATATGGAGAATACACCTGATCTGGAAAAAAGAGTGGAAAGTCAGGGTATTGATGAGGTAATAAATATAGGAAAGAATTTCGGTATTGACGATATTAATCTGATCAAACCGGGGATCGGAGAGACAACAAGAGTATTACTGAGGAGAATTCCCTGGAAGGTGCTGATCGATGAGCGATATAAGGGAAATCCTCAGTTGGAGCATATTGTCAGACTTGCCGAAGAGAAACATACACCTGTAGAATACTATCCACTTACACATTATAAATGCTGTGGAATCATTAAGAAGCTTGCGGATGCGTGAGAAGGGTAATACTTATTCTGTTATTCCGAAAACTTCTGAAAGATAAACTGTTTTCTTAGCCCAGTTCAGATGGGTTTTATATTCATTCATTCTTTCTCTGGTTTTGCTTCCTGCAACAAGGGAAGCAGAATCAGCATTCCAGTTTAAAATCGCCTGTGCGTCAAGGTAGTCATTTCGTGAAACCTGATAAGCTCTGTTTACTACAGGGATCTGTGAAGGGTGGATAACGGTTTTTCCGATGAAACCGCAAAGTCTGTCTTCCCGGATTTCCTGAATCATTCCTTCTTTCCAGCTGTCACCGGCATAATATTCCCATACAGGACCGGAAATCACATAATCCATACCATATACAGTGATAATATCTGAGAAAATATCTGAAACAGGTCTGATGCTGTGAATAGATTCATTGGCATGTCTGCGAAACCCAAACATATGGCACAGATCATTTCCGCCAACACGTATATTCAATATAAGATCTTCAATTCTGGCTAAAGAATCCCTTAACAAATAGAGAATATCAATTCTGTTTCGCAAATCTATAATGGAAGGACTTTCGTAAATAGGCATCATGTAAAGCTTTTTTGCGACAAGTTCATTGACGAGGATCATCTGCTCAATATAACTTTGTGCGTTATCCGGGCTGAATTTAGGGACGATGAAACCGGTAACAATCTTAATGGATTGCCCAAGAGCTTTTGTTAATCTCTGAATCTGCTGTGGATTCCGAACCCGGATAAATATTTTGGGCAGATAGAATGGCTTTTGTTTATGCTGTATGAATATCTGGCTGAGAGAAGAAATCAGTATCTGCTCGGCTTCTTCAACATGATCGGCGTTTATGGTATCTTCAAGACAGAGAGCAAGAGAAAATCTGTTCCCGAATCTTTCATTTATCAGAGAATCAGTGATGGATATTCTGTTGGCAGGACAATAGAGTAATGGACCTACACTGTAATATAAAACATTATTTTTCATAACACTCCTTCTGACATATCTACAAAAATTCCCGTAAATAGGGTACCTTATAGAAATTCAATAAAATACTGCAGGTAATCCGGCCCATCACAGTGTGAAGGACCGAGTCAGCAGCTACATCATAGCACATTTCAGGGGAATAAGCCATAGAGGAGTTTTTGACTTATGAAAATACAGAAAGAGAAAGGTTATTGTGTCGTTGTTGTGAACGGAGTAAATAGTAATACACTACGTCTTTTTTTATGGAAAGAACAGGGGAATTTTCTTGAAATATAAATAGCAATATGATACAATTTTGAGGTAGAATTTATACGAAAATTTGGAGAAAATTATGGTTCCGCATTATTTTATGAAATTGCTGTAGAACTTATCATGAACAGAAATAAGATAAGCAGATATTGAAGGTGAGATACTTATATGTTGGAACACAAAAAAATTCAAAACCTCAGTGATTATTTTGTCGAACTGAACAGCAGGCGGGAGAAAGGTGTTTATTTCTACCGCATCAATGGATATTCTGAAGAAGTCGGCGAATTTATAAAGAAATATTATGATACAGCAAGAAGAACCGGAGTGGTTATCGAAGGGAAGATACCTAATCCCGATGAGAGGAATCTTGCATATTATAATGAAATAATGGGAATGGATTTTCAGATGAGTATGGATTTTATCCATGTCAGTCTGAGAAAATGGTTGCCAAGGATGAATGAGTTTCAGAGACAGAATGTGGCAGCCTCCATTTATGACTCTCTGGATTTCCTGCGAAAAGCCGGGAAAACCGAGAATATGCTCAGGAACGCATATATCAAGTTCATGTGCTGGCTGTATTATAAATTTGAACGCATTGTAAATCAGCTTGGAGAGAACCATATCCCTAAAATATTATATGAAGGGCAGATAAGCAATTATGAGTTAATGCTCATATCGATTCTTTCCAATGCAGGCTGTGATGTAGTACTGCTTCAGTATGCAGGGGATCAGGGATATCTGAAAACAGATCCGGGTTCCGTTCTCTCAGACAGTTTGCAGATGGAAGGTTTGCAGCCATTTCCGCAGGGATATTGTGTGAAAAAGGTCAGAGATGAGATTCAGAATGAACTCAACAATGAGAGACTGTATGGAATCAGACCTTCGCTTACAAATTGTACAAATGCATGGATAAAGGGAAACGGCCTGGATGATATCCGCGAGAGCATTCTGTTAAGGGGAAATGACAGCCGTTTTTTTTATAATTGTTTCTGCAGGATAAACGGGGCAGAAGATAAGCTTACTTATGCAAATGAGCTGTTCAGATTGCAGCAGGAACTGAGAAATTCAAAGAGAAATACGGTGATCGTAAGTAAAGAGATTCCAAGACCGACACCGCAGGAAATCTCAGAGATAAAGAGGTCAAACTATACATCAGGAGATCAGATGATTCTGGGACTTGCGTGTAATATACAGTATGGAGCCAATCCGGAGCTTCAGCGGATCCTGCATAAAACATTTGTGGATGTTATGCTGGCTGAATCTCAGAAGGAAGGGGAAAATCTTAACAGACTGACAAACAGGGCAGTGTATCTGATGTGCTGGCTGAGAAGATATCTGCCGAAGCTGTTCATAAACTGGAAATCACCGGAGATTGGATGCTTTATTTATCTGGGGGGCTGCCGGAATGAAAACGAAGCTCTGTTTATGAGTTTCCTTGGGCGGCTGCCATTGGATGTGCTGATCTTATGTCCTGATCTGAACATTAAGTGCTGTCTGGAAGATAAACTTCTGTATGAGGTCAACTATCCGGAGAGTCTGGCGATTACAGAATATCCGGAAGAGAGTTCTCAGGTAAAGATTGGAACAGCCGCTTATCATGCGGAAAGAGAACTTGATACTCTGATGTATCAGGACAGTGGGATATACAGAGATCAGCAGTATGTGAAGGCGAATGTTATCAATCTGCAGACCATGTATGAAGAGATAAAACTACTGTGGAATCAGGAATTGAAATACAGACCTAATTTCAGCACAGTTAACAGTGTGGTAAATATTCCGGTTATTTTTTCAAAAATCTCAGGAGTGAAGGACGGAAGTGTTTCTCAGTACTGGGAATCCATAGCAGCACTGATCACAGAGGATACCGTTGTTGTGAAAAGTGCTCCGTACATTGAACCAACTGCCTCCGGTCCAATGAAAGCCTTTGCCGTAGAATTTTACAAAAACGGAAGGCTTCTACGGAATAAAATAAAGAATCATCCCAGATATCCTTATCATCTTCTTAGGGAGGAAATGCAGGAATTTATACTTGACAAGCTGCAGCTTCTGATCGAGCGGAAACTGATAAAGGGTATTGGAGAAAATGGTACAGAATATACAGTGATCGCGCAGATTCTGGATCTGCCGAAGGAGATTCTACGTCTGATCCAGAAATTTGATTTTACAAAAAAGAATCCGAAACTGATATATATTAATACAGGGGAGACGATGATTTCACTTCAGGATTCGATTCTTGTGACATTCCTGAACCTGGTAGGATTTGACATTCTGTTTTTTGTCCCTACAGGCTATCAGAGTGTGGAGAACTATTTTGCAGAAAAACTGATGGAAGAGCACCAGATCGGGGAATATAAATATGATATGCAGGTTCCGGATCTGAATAACATTTCGGTAAACAGTACCCGCCCCTCATGGCGGAGAAAACTTTTCAGGAGAGGTTAGTAGATTATGGGACTTGATTTCGGTAAATCATCTATGGGAAATCCTGCTCAGGCCGGTAATGGTCTTCAGGAGAAAAATGAGATTGAAGTTGTGGAGAAATATGATATTGTCGCTGACAGGCAGCAGATGAATGCTGAGCTGGTCAATTCAAAAGAAGTGGACGATATTGTCAGTACGATCGAAGTTTACAATATGGATACCATTGTATCTTTTGGTGCGAAAGTAGCAGAGGAAATTTCCAAGGCATCTGATGTGGTCCTCAACAGCATGAATATGTCGCAGCTTAATGAGACAAGCGAGATGCTTAAATCGCTGGCAAAGATCATGGATCAGTTTGATATTAATGAAATTAAGGATAATCCGGGACTTTTCGGAAAGCTTTTCGGAAATTTCAGAAAACAGCTGGATAAGATACTGGCCAAGTATCACACAATGGGTGAAGAAGTTGATAAGATTTATGTTCAGCTTAAAGGATATGAGTCTGAAATCAAACAGTCCAACAAAAAGCTGGATACCATGTTTAAGACCAATGTGGATTATTATCATGAGTTGGTGAAATATATCCTTGCAGGAGAACAGGCGTGTAAAGAGATTGAAGCCTACATTGCCCAGAGACAGCAGGATATGGAGAATACGGGAGATCAGTCCATTCAGTTTGAACTTACCAGTCTGAATCAGGCACTGATGATGCTGGAACAGAGGACACAGGATCTGAGAATAGCAGAGAATGTGGCAATGCAGTCCATTCCCATGATCAAGACTATGGAGTTCAGCAATTACAATCTGGTGAGAAAGATTAATTCTGCATTTATCGTTACGCTTCCTGTATTTAAGCAGGCACTTGCTCAGGCAATTCTTCTGAAAAGGCAGAAGATACAGGCAGAATCTATTGCAGAACTGGATAAGAAAACAAATGAGATGCTTCTTAAGAATGCCCAGAATACAGTAGATGTATCGAAGATGACAGCTAAAATGGCATCCGGAAGTTCCATTCAGATTGAGACTCTTGAGAAGACATGGGCAACCATTACAAATGGAATCGAAGAGACAAGAAGGATCCAGGAAGATGCCAGAAAGAAACGCCAGGAGGATCAGGTTCGTCTGGAGGCAATCAAACAGGATTTTAACAAACAATACAATGTGCCACCGGTAAGAAAATAAAAACACAGAAAAAAGGGAGGATGAATGATATGCCTATTAATTTATCAAAAGGACAGAAGGTAGATTTAACAAAGAAGAATCCGGGACTTAAGAAGATCATGGTAGGACTTGGCTGGGATGTAAACGCTTTTGATTCAGGTTCGGATTTTGACCTGGATGCAGCAGCATTTATGCTTGGTGCCAACGGAAAATGCCCTACAGAGAAAGAATTCATTTTCTATGGCAATCTGAAGCATGCCAGTGAATCAGTCATCCACATGGGAGATAACCTTACCGGTGAGGGTGAAGGTGATGATGAGCAGATCATGATCGATCTGTCAAAGGTTCCGGCGAATATTGAGAGAATTGCGTTTACAGTTACCATTTATGATGCAGAAGCAAGACGTCAGAACTTCGGACAGGTTTCAAACTCTTACATCCGTCTGGTAGATGAATCCAATGAGGTGGAACTGATCCATTATGATCTTGGGGAGGACTTCTCCATTGAAACAGCAGTAGTTGTAGGAGAACTTTACAGACATAACGGAGAGTGGAAGTTTAATGCCATCGGAAGCGGATTCCAAGGTGGACTTGCAGCGCTCTGCGGTCATTATGGTATTGAAGTAGCGTAATGTAAGAGACAGTCGGCTGTTTGGTAAAAATACTAAACAGTTATCAGGTATGGAGCTGTATAGCGAAGCGGATAAGACAATATGGGAGGAAAAATATATGCCAGTTAGTTTAAAAAAAGGACAGAAGGTCAGTCTTACAAAAGGTAACCCGGGACTTAAGGATGTAGTTGTAGGTATCGGATGGGATATCAATGCTTTTGACACAGGCGGAGATTTCGATCTGGATGCAGCAGCGTTCTGTCTGACAGATTCCGGAAGGGTTTCTGATTCGAACGATTTTGTATTCTATGGAAATCTTGTACATCCGTCCGGAGCAGTCCAGCATATGGGAGACAACCTTACAGGTGCCGGAGACGGAGATGATGAGCAGATTAAGATCGATCTGTCAAAGATTCCTGCCAATATCACAAAGATTGCATTTACAGTTACCATCTATGATGCAGAGGCAAGACGCCAGAATTTCGGACAGGTTTCTAATGCCTTTGTGAGAATCTTCAATGAAGTGACAGGAGAAGAAATCCTCAGATATGATCTTGGAGAAGATTTCTCTATTGAAACAGCAGTTGTATTTGGTGAACTGTACAAGAATGGTGACGAATGGAAATTTAATGCCATTGGAAGCGGTTATCAGGGTGGTCTGGCTGCTTTGTGCAACAGTTATGGTGTAGACGTAGAATAGTGCCGGAGGGCAACAGGAGGGACGAAAATGTCAGTAAGCTTACAGAAAGGACAGAAAGTAAATCTGTCAAAGGAGCATGCAGGATTAGCAAAGGTGATCGTGGGACTTGGCTGGGATGAGGCAAAGCCATCCGGCGGCGGTGGATTGTTTGGTGCATTATTTGGTTCTTCATCACATCAGGCAATCGACTGCGACGCTTCTGCAATCATGTTGAAAAATGGTAAATTTACAGATAAAACAGACCTGGTATATTTCGGCAACCTGAAACATAAATCCGGGACAGTCAATCATATGGGAGACAATCTTACAGGAGCAGGCGAGGGAGATGATGAGCAGATCGTTATTGATCTGTCAAGAGTTCCGGCTGAATATGATAAGATTGTCATTGTTGTCAATATCTATCAGGCAGTAAAGAGAAAACAGCATTTTGGAATGATCCAGAATGCATTTATCCGTCTGGTTGATGCCAGAAACAATAAAGAAATGTGCAAATATAATTTAACTGAGAATTATTCAGGTATGACTGCGATGATTTTTGGGGAAATATACAGGTATAACGGTGAATGGAAATTCAACGCCGTAGGAAATGGCACAACAGATCCTGGACTTGGGGAACTCTGCCAGAGATTTGTGTGAAAATAAAAAGAGGAGCTGTTATGGTTCCTCTTTTTATATAAAATCCGGTAACTGTCTGTCCATGATTGAACAGTTGCAAAACCCGAAAGAGGAGGTTAATTATTATGAATGAAATAAACAAAGAGGAGCGAATGCAGGGCCTGTCCGGACAGCAGGTCAGCGAGAGCAAGGCGAAGTACGGCACCAATGAGCTGGCGAAGAAAGAGACTGAATCACTCTGGTCCATGTTCATCGGCGCATTTGATGATATCTGGATCAAGGTATTATGTGCGGCTCTGGCTCTTAAAGTTATCCTGGCTGTGCTGGGAATCTTTGTCCCTGCATTATCCGGCGGAAATGATGTTGTGGAGATCATCAGTATTGTGATCGCAATCGCACTTGCTACCGGTTTCAGTACCCTGTCAGAGTACAGAAATACTTCAAGAAGTGAGGCGCTTCAGGAAGAATACAGCAAGACCTATGCCAAAGTTGTAAGAGACGGAAAGCTGGTCAATATTCTTACCAGTGAAATCGTTAAAGGTGATACGATCCTTATCCAGGCAGGAGATAAGGTTCCGGCAGATGGTCTGTTATTTGAAGGTAAGATCAAAGTATCTCAGGCGGCATTAAACGGTGAATCAAGAGATGAGAACAAAGCAGCAGTAACCAATATGGACGAGGCAGAATCTACGGATTACTCCTCACATGGAAAAGTCTTTATGGGTTCTGTTGTGACTTCAGGCGAAGGTTACATGATCGCAACTGTTATCGGAGACAGTTCTGAATTAGGAAAGATAAACAAAGCTCTGACAGATACCTCCGAGGAAGAAGAGCGAAAAGATACTTCCAGCCTGAAGCTGGAGGGTGTGGCAGCAGGTATCGGTAAACTGGGTGTGTCAGCTGCAGCAATCGCAGGTATCCTTCATGTTGTCCTGACCCTGATCAGGGCAGATCAGGCAATCACTGTTGTTTCCGTTCTCCTTGTAATAGCGGAAGCAGTTATGCTTATGGCTTCTATCGTGATCATGGCAGTTCCGGAGGGACTTCCGATGATGAACAGTCTGGTTCAGTCAATGAATACAGAGTCCATGTATAAAAAGAATATCCTTGTCAGCCACAAGGCGGCATTTTCAGATTCTGCTTACATGAACGTGCTGTTCAGTGATAAAACCGGAACGATCACACAGGGTAACCTGTCACTGGTAGAATTTATCACAGGTAACGGTGAGATTGTTGATTCCATTCAGAGCAGTGAGTTTATAGAAGCTATCACCCTGAATAACCTTGCAAAGATTTCCTCAGAGGGAAAGGCAATCGGAAGTAACAACATGGACAGAGCACTGCTCTCTTATGCCATTAATCATGGTTATAATGATTCTGATAATGATCCGGAGAAGGTAGAAGAGATCAGCGGATTTGATTCTGAGAAGAAATGTGCCACTGTAAAACTGAAAAACGGACTTGTTTACTGGAAGGGTGCTACAGAGAATATCATTGATAAAGTAACACATTATATGCTTCCGGACGGGGAAGAAAGAGAGTTTACAAAGGCAGATAAAGATAAAGTAGAAGAGCAGATGCATGCACAGGCAAAGAGAACCATGAAGCTTCTCTCCGTAGCAAAAATCAGTGCTGGAAAGATTGTTCTTATGGCAGTTCTGTGTCTGCGTGATAATGTCAGAACAGATGCGGTTGAGACTGTTCAGATTCTCAATGATGCAGGAATCCAGGTAGTTATGGTTACCGGTGATGCAGAGGAAACTGCAGTAGCCATTGCAAAAGAGGCAGGTATTCTTGCAGATGAGAAGAAGGATGTGGTTCTTACCCATGAAGAAATGGAGAAATTATCAGATGAAGAGCTGAAGAAAGTTCTCCCGAACCTGAGAGTGGTAAGCCGCGCGAAACCGCTTGATAAGAAAAGACTGGTATCTCTTTCACAGCAGATTGATAATGTCTGTGGTATGACCGGTGACGGTGTGAACGATGCTCCCGCATTAAAACAGGCAGACATTGGTTTTGCAATGGGAGATGGTACAGCAGTTGCACAGGAGGCAGGAGATGTTGTTATCCTTAATAACAGTCTGACTTCCATTAAAGACTGTGTGCTTAACAGCAGGACTATGGCGAAATCTGTTGGAAAATTCCTCATTTTCCAGCTTACTGTAAATATCAGTACTCTGTTAATGAATATCATTGCACCGATCCTGGGATGGACAGAGCCGTTTTCCATTGTCCAGATCCTCTGGATCAACCTGATCATGGATACACTGGCTGCCATGGCGTTTGGTGGAGAACCTATTCTTGACAGATATATGAAAGATCAGCCGGCAAAGAGAACAGATAATATTCTGACTCCGTACATCAAGTCAGCAATCGGAGTAAGTGCAATATTTATTACCCTTGGTTCTATCCTGATACTTGAGAATATCGGCGGCATTACCAGTTGGGTAATCCCTGCGGGCTGTGCAGATCCGGAGCTTTATGAGAAAACATTTATGTTTGCGTTCTTCATTTATGCGATTATCTTTAACAGTCTGAATACCAGATCTGAGAAGTTTAATCTGTTTGAGCATATTGGGGAGAATAAGAACTTCGTACTGGTAATGGGAGCAATCTTTGTTCTTCAGACCATTATCATTGAAATCGGCGGAAAAGTATTTAATACAACTCTGCTTGAGCCAAAGGCATTACTGGTATCCATGGTACTTGCAGTACTTATTATACCGGTGGATCTTATCAGAAAAGCAATCATGAGCAGGTAAACAATACGTATGAAATAATAATTATGGGGCTGTCGCAGGTAATAACAGTGCGGCAGTCCCATTTTTGGAGGAAGAGAATGGATGGCATTTTATGCGCGGATATGGACAATACCATCATATATTCGTATAAGCGCAATATCGGTGAAAATAAATTAAATGTTGAGTTATATAATGGAAGAGAAATCTCATTTATTTCTGAAAAAACGCATGATCTGTTGAAAAAAGTAAACGAGAAGATGACCATCATACCAACATCCACAAGGACGGAAGAACAGTATAAACGTATTGATCTGGATATAGGAATCGTACCCTATGCCCTTGTCTGTAATGGAGGAGTACTGCTGGTAAATGGTAAGCGTGACAGAGAGTGGTATCTGGAGTCGCTGCGAATGATCCGGAACAGCATACCGGAAATGGAAAAAGCGCAGCAGATTCTTGCCGGGGATTCCAGACGAAAGTTGAGCTTAGATTTATAGATGAGCTTTTTATTTTTACAAAATGTGAAAAGCCGGAGGAAGTGGTTGAAGATCTGCAGGCAAAACTGACTACGAAGCTGGTGGACGTATTTCATAATGGAGAGAAGGTATATGTTGTTCCTGTAAATCTGAGTAAGGGAATGGCTGTGAGAAGACTTCGAAAGAGACTGCAGCCTGCATATATCATAGCAGCCGGAGACAGCGAATTCGATGTTTCCATGGTGGAAGAAAGCGACCTGGGATTAGTTCCGGCCGGATTTAAAAAGATTTACGGTAATGGTAGCGACAGATTCAAAGAGACAGTGATGGAAATGGAGGCAGGAAGACTGTTTTCGGAAACATTACTTGAGAAATGTTTGGTTTTATGTTATAGGAAATTACTCCGTAATGTTCCTATAACATAAAAAAGCCCT
>ENA-OPSL01000282-OPSL01000282.1-human-gut-metagenome-genome-assembly--contig:-NODE-282-length-17147-cov-2.126667_pt1 | contig 17147 bp, 17 predicted proteins | sample MGYA00241458_ERZ501908 | MGnify/ENA primary metagenome ERZ501908 (study PRJEB25962, sample SAMEA2042444) | human gut metagenome | biome: human gut; feature: human-associated habitat; material: faeces... | reverse complement strand
AAAAACTTTCGTTTTTTCACATGCCCTTCCTATTCACCTGTTTTATTTTTCAAACAGATATATCTCTATTAATCCTCCGGCTCGATCAGTCCGTAGGTATTCCCCTTACGCTTGTAAACTACATTCACCTGATCAGTCTCTGCATTGCAGAATACGAAGAAATTATGTCCAAGAAGTTCCATCTGGACACATGCATCTTCTGGATACATAGGCTTGATATCGAATTTCTTGGTACGAATGATCTTAACCTCTTCGTCCTCTTCATAATCCTTGTCCAGATATGCTTTCTGGAAGTTGGCAGCTGACTGCTGCTTATCTACGATCTTGTTCTTGTATTTCCTGAGCTGACGTTCAATTACTTCCTCTACAAGGTCGATTGATACATACATATCGTTGCTGACCTGCTCGGAACGGATGATGTTGCCCTTAACCGGGATCGTCACCTCGATTTTCTGTCTTTCTTTTTCTACACTAAGAGTTACGACAACTTCAGTGTCAGGAGTGAAATACCTTTCCAGTTTACCGAGCTTATCCTCTACTGCTGTACGAAGCCCGTCTGTCACTGTGATGTTCTTTCCGCTGATAATGAATTTCATGCTTCCATCCCCTTTGCTGTTTGATGGGTATATTATAACACATTACTCTAAAAATTAACATCATTTTCTGAAAAAATTACGAATTTTTTCACATTTATAAATTACCTATCAATTTTTCAAATGGTATGGTGCCACCGAACAGATCCAGGGCACTTCCTACCGTCACATCCAGTTTTCCGCCTGCTGCCATTTTGAGGTTCTGGATATCCTCCATGCTGCCAACGCCGCCAGCGTAAGTGACTGGGTGCCCATTGTATTCACCAAGCAACTTCGCCAGGGAAACTTCTATACCTTTTGCCTTGCCCTCCACATCCACTGCATGGATGAGAAATTCATCGCAATAGGCACCCAGCTTTTCCATCAGTTTCAGAGTTACCTCCTCCTCTGTAAATTTCTGCCAGCGGTCTGTGACTACATAGTATGCATCCTCTTTTTTACGACAGCTGAGATCAAGGACAAGGTGTTCTTTTCCGGCTGCATCTACCATCTTCTCCAGATTTTTCCAGGAAATATGGCCATCACGGAACACATAGGAGGTGACGATCACATGACTGGCTCCAGCAGCAAGATAATCTGCCGCATTGTCCGGGTTTACACCGCCTCCGATCTGAAGACCGCCTGGATACGCGCCAAGGGCCAGCATGGCCTGGGCTTTTGTAGCCTGGAAGTATTCAGAATCCGCACTGTTCAGAAGGATAATATGTCCTCCTTTCAGGCCTTTTTCTTTATACAAGGAAGCATAAAAAGCTGCATCCTGCTCTGACACAAAATTCTCCTGTGCCTGGTTTCCCGCATCCTTCAGGCTTCCTCCTACGATCTGCTTTACCTTTCCATTATGTATATCTATGCATGGACGAAATTTCATGATGATCCTCCTTTTCTTGCATTGCAATTAAGTTGTAGCTATCCTGTATTTTGCTCACAAATTTATTGAAATCATATCACAAAAAGGCGTTGAATGAAACACCTCTCTTCATTCAACACCTTTTCATTTTACCTCTATTTTTTTATTATCTTCCATTCGCTGCATTATCCACAGCATCTCCAACATCTTCTACAGCGTTGCCCACACCTTCACCAACATCACGGACACCATCAGCTACTCCATCACCTAATTCTTCCACACCTTCTCCGAGAGCACCGGAAACGGAATTGTTATTGTCTGTCACATTATCACCGGGAACATCTGCATCTCCGGCAGTGCCTGCATCATCTGGTACTGCGGTATCAGCAGTTCCAGCTCCGTCTGCACCATTATTTACGCTGTCGCCCGCGTCATCCACCATGTTTTCATCCTCTGCAGTTCCATTCTCCACGTTATCCTTATCAATGGCGTCCTCATTTGCATTATTTTGAACCTCATCCGCTGCATTGTTATTGTCATTTCCACAGGCTGTAAGCATACATAATGTAAATACCAGCAAAGTACCTATGAGCATTCGTTTCATTTTTTTCATCTCATCTGTCTCCTTTTCTTATTTTCAGCTGAAAACACGTTACTGTCCACTTTCGCGAAAATGACCGTTCCGCCTGGCGGAACTCAGCCTGCGAACAGTAAACATTGCTGTATGCTCCTAATATGTACAGATGAGAAAGAAACTATTCTGGAAGAAATTTACATTTTAAAAATCCATCAATCCGGACATTTCCATTCTTCACTTATCACTGTTATTTCCGCACGATCCTGCCGCTTTTGGAATTTCTCCACACGTCATGGGCTACCGCAATCTCTCCGCCCACCAGCACATAATCAAATCCTGTACAATACTGGTTTGGATTCTGGAAATCTGCATGAACGCTTAACTGGTCCAGATGAAATACATTGATATCTGCGGGCATTCCTTTTTCCAGGGTACCCAGAGGGAGACCCAGCACCTGCGCCGGTTTTGCTGTCATCTTATATACAGCATCTTCTATGGAAAAAATCTTTTTATCACGCACGTAAGCAGTAAGAAGCTTCGGAAAAGCCCCGTAAACTCTGGGATGATATTTGCCCCCTGCGGGATAGATCGCATCTGAGATCAGATTTGCCCGGCTGTCTTTCAAAAAATACAGCATGTCCTCCTCTGAGGCAATGGTATCCAGCATGGTAACCTGGCAGCGCTCTTCCAGGAGAATGTCATACAGGGTATCATAAGGATCCTGTCCAAACTGCTCTGCGATCTTCGCAATAGACTGTCCTGCAAAGCTGCCGAATTTCTCCGTATGTAAAGTGCTGGCATAGATCATATCAAAGCCAGCCAGCTCCACAATGTTCTCAAAAATATCGGAAGGCTGCTTCAGCACCTTCGTAATCTCCTTCCTGCAAAACGGATCTGCCAGCCTTGCGCAGATTGCATCGGTACCGCCCTCCTGAAACTGTGGGGGAAGAAGATGTACCAGCTGGGTGGAACCAGTCAGATAGGGATACAGGTCAAAATCCACCTTCACGCCCCGCTCTGCCGCCTGGTCAAACAGCTTCAAGATTTTCACCGGAGTCCCGCCCCAGTTTTTCCGCCCGATACACTTCATATGGCTTACATGCAAGGGAATCTGCAGCTCTTCCGCCACGGAAATCACTTCCTGCAGAGCCAGCAGGATTCCATCTCCTTCATTTCGGATATGGGTGGTAATGGGAATGTCCGTCCCCTTCAAGGGCTGCAGTGCTTCCACAAGCCCATCTCTGTCATATTCAAATTCCGGGGCATAGGCAATTCCAAGGCTGATTCCAAGCGCTCCTGCTGACAGAGCTTCCTCCACAGCCTTCCACACCTGATGTAATTCTTCCTTGGAAAGCTTCCCGGAAGCATAGCCTTTTACACTGGCGCGGATGGTTCCATTTCCTGCAAGCATTCCAGTGTTGACGCTGCGCTTTTCTTTTCCAAGAGCCGACAAGTAGGCGGACATGGTTGACATAATTCTAAGAGCATCTATCTCGATTTCTTTCTCCGAAATTCCGCAAGACTCCTCTTTCTTTTTTGAGAAAAGTACACCTTCGGTATCATCTGTATTTTCATCTTTTCCCCAACGAAAATCCCCAGTCACACTGCTGAGAAATCTGGCAATCTCTTTCCCAAATTTCTCCCCAGCCGGAGCCACCGAAAGCCCACAGTTTCCATTCACCACCGTCGTCAGTCCCTGCCGGTTCAAAAGCTCATCATCCCCGTTTCCAAAGGCCTGCCAGTCTCCGTGTCTGTGAATGTCAAGGAAGCCGGGGGTTATATAACCACCGGCCGCATTCAGAACACGCTCTTTTGGAAAATCGGCTGGAATCTCCACATGAGTTCCCACTTCCGCAATTTTCCCATTTTCTATTACAAGATCTCCATGAAATGGCTTTTCCTTTTTCCCATTTACGATCCAGCCATCTTTGATTATGTAGTCCATCCCGAATTACCTTTTCTCAACTTTCCTGATAAACTGACGAATACGATCATTCTTCGGATGCTCAAAAAACTCTTCCGGAGGCGCATCCTCCACGATCACGCCATCTTCCATAAACAAAATCCGATCCGCTACTTCTCTGGCAAAATTCATCTCATGGGTGACGATAACCATGGATACTCCTTCTGCTGCTACTTTACGGATAACACTTAAAACCTCTCCAACCAGCTCTGGATCCAGTGCGCTTGTAGGCTCATCAAAAAGGATCACTTCCGGATTCATGGCCATTGCTCTTGCGATCGCAACCCTCTGCTGCTGGCCGCCGGAAAGATTCTTAGCCATTGCCTCTTCCCTGCCTTCCAGCCCAACCATTTTCAGCAAATCTTTTGCCTTTACAATTGCCTCCTGTTTGGGGACTTTTTTCACATGAACCGGTGCCTCGATCACATTCTGCAGCACACTCATATGGGTAAAAACGTTAAATCTCTGGAAAACCATTCCAATATGCTGCCGCAGCTCATGCAGTGCCTGACCGGAATTCACAGGTTTTCCCATATAATCGATTTCGCCGCTGTCGTAGGTTTCCAGCTGGTTGATACACCGGAGAATTGTGGATTTACCAGAACCGCTGGGACCAAGGATTGCAATCTTTTCCCCTTTATGTATGTCAAAACCGATTTCCTTCAGCACCTGAAGATCCCCAAAGCTTTTGCTGATATTTTTTACACTTAAAATAACATCTTCTGCCATTTATGCCATCCTCCTTTCCAAAACTCCTGCAATCTGGGTAAATATAGTTGTCAGGATCAGATATAATACCGCAACAGCTATGTACGGCTCAAAATAATGGAAAGAATTATAAGCGATCAAGGTTCCCTCTCTTGTCAGCTCTGTCAAAGTGATGGCGGACAAAATAGAAGTATTTTTGATGGTGGCAATAAACTGGTTTACAAGAGGAAGAATGCAGATCTTGGTTGCCTGTGGTGCCACAATTCGAAGCATTTCCAGATGCCAGGGCATTCCAAGTGCTTTGGCTGCTTCTCTCTGACCCGGGTCAATAGCATGGATACCGGAACGGACAATTTCTGCAATGTATGCGCCTGTATTTAAGGACATGGAAAGCACACCTGCTGTCATAGCGCTGAAAGTAATGCCCAGGTTTGGCAAACCGAAATAGATCAGAAATGCCTGCACCATCAGCGGGGTTCCTCTCCAGATCCAGATGTACATCTGTGCCAGTCTGGATACCACTTTTATGTGGCTGTCCCTCATCAACGCAAGAACAACACCCAGAATCGTACCAAAAATAAGTGTGAGAACCGATATTTCCATCGTCACTGCGCATCCCTGGAGCAGTGATGTCATTTTGTCAAATACAAGTGACCATTTCAATGTTACCATACTATTTCCCCTGTGGCCAGTAATTATAGCCGGTTTATCCTTTCTTCCTTACTCTTCCGGTATTACTGGTCACGGAGTGACCAGTAACGCGCTTTCTGCATAGAAACATATCTGTGTTTTATTGTAACTGTTCAGTCCTTGCACTATTATGCTTTATTCAGCGGTTTCCGTATCTTCTGCTGCAGCTGCTTCTTCTCCCTCGCCGGAAGCATCGATCCATTTTGTCCAGAGTGTATCATAAGTGCCGTCTGCATAATACTCGTCAATACATTCATTGATAAATGCAAGCAGATCATCTTTTCCCTTCTGTACGGCGATGGCGTTCTCTGCATGGGTAAATGGATCACACACGATCTTGGCACCTTCATATTCCTGGGAAAGAATCTTCTGGTTCAGAAGATCGTTTACCACAACATCCACACGGCCTGCCAAAAGGTCAGATACGCATCCTACTGTATCCTTGTACTGAACAATCTCATAGGAAACATCCGGATTCTCATCCAGGAAGCTCTGTGCTACGTTATAAGAAGTTGCCCCCTCTTTTACGGCAACCTTCAGACCATCGCAGTCAGCCAGACTCTTAACGGTATCTGCATACTCTGAATCTTTTTTCACGGCAAGGATCATACCACTGTCGCAGTAGGATTTGGACATATCCACAACCTCGCATCTTTCGTCTGTCTTATACATTGCTGCAATGGAAAAATCATACTCCCCATTCTGGATAGAAGGAACAATGGACTGGAATTCCATATCTGTCACTTCCATGTCAACTCCAAGCTTGTCTGCAATATACTGCGCCAGGTCAATATCAAAACCTACAATATTGTCGTCATCATCTCTGTATTCAAATGGTACATAAGTTCCGGTTGCGACGGTGATCACACCTTTCTCCTTAATTGCTTTAATATTTTCACCGTTTTCCCAGTCAACTGCTGCCGTGTCCTCTGTGTCTGTACTCTCTGCGTAAACCGGGGTAAAAGCTGTCATAATCATAGAAGCTGCTGTAAGAAGTGCCATTGCTTTTGCTGTTTTTCTCATAATAATTTCTCCTCTCTGACTCTCGCCGGTACAGATAGTCTTCTGTTATCGTTTCCAAAGTGGACAATAACAGCCTGCGCAGTTATGCTATCCCGATTTCCAGCTTTACTAACGCCAAAAGGACCGCCCTGTGGCAGCCCTTTCTGCATGGCAGAAATGCGATATTGCATTTCTCTCTTATGAAGTTTCGGTACATTATGGAAACAAGTGCAAAAATGCTTTATCAGCAAATACTCTGACCTGCCATACCATAAACGCAAAAAACGGAGCAAACTCTCTACCATAGACATATTAAAGATCAGGCGTTCTAGACGTTCCAAAAGATTTTCTTGCGCTGTGTCATTGTTTGGCTTATCCATAAATTCAACAATTATTTTGTATGCATTTTACAATTTTTGTATATTTCTGTTAACCTTCGATCACGTTGCTCATATCATATCTTCCAGCTGGTTTTCCGGCAAGATATTTCGCTGCTTCTACAGCACCCTTGCCAAATACAGCCTTAGAATATGCTGTGTGCTTAAATTCGATCACTTCATCCGGTCCGGCAAAAATCACTTCATGCTCGCCAACAATAGAGCCTCCGCGAACTGCGGAAATACCGATCTCCTTAGCGTCACGTTTCTCTCTTCTCTGGCTGCGGTCATATACGTAATGATACTGGTTGTCCATTGCCTCGTTCAGACTATCTGCAAGGGCAAGAGCTGTTCCGCTTGGTGCATCCACTTTCAGGTTATGGTGCTTCTCTACAATCTCCATGTCAAAACCAGCTGCTGCCAAAACCTTAGCTGCATCCTGAACCAGTTTCAAAAGAGTATTGATTCCAAGGGACATGTTGGCAGATTTCAGAACGGCGATCTTTTTTGCACTCTCTTCTACTCTTGCAAGCTGCTCTTCACTTAAACCTGTGGTGCAAAGAACTACCGGCATATTTTTCTTCTCGCAGTAGTCCATCAGCTTATTAAAAGCCTTCGGGGAGGAAAAATCGATAACAGCATCTGCTTCCACCTGGCAATCGTCAATGTTTGTGAATACCGGATAGCTGTTTTTCCCCTGGTCTGCAATGTCGATTCCTGCTACGATCTGGGCATTTGCATCCTTCTCAACAATATTGGAAATAACCTGTCCCATATGACCGTTACATCCGTGCATGATAATTCTAACCATTTTTATTTTTTCCTTTCTTACTGTAAATTAACGAGCTTGTAAAAATTATTTCAACAATCTACACACTCTTTTTTTCCCTGCTCACACATTATAAAGAAATCCCGTCAGCCAGCTGTCAGACAATATGCTGCCGCACACCAGAGCTGACAGGCTCTGTCCGGGATTTCAACATTATTTATGCAAGCTTAATTCCGTAATCAGCAAGAGCTTTTTTCAGTCTCTCCTCATTCTCCGGCTCCATCTCACAAAGAGGCATACGGGTCGGTCCCACTTTCCAGCCCATCAGGTTCAGGGCAGTCTTAACCGGAATCGGGTTTACCTCGCAGAACAGTGCATTGATAAGCGGAACAGCCTCAAGCTGAAGTCTGGCAGCACCAGCAAGGTCTCCCTCCATAAATTTCATAACCATGTCATGTGTATTCTTCGGAGCAACATTGGATAAAACAGAGATTACTCCAAGTCCGCCAAGGGAAAGGATCGGAAGTACCTGGTCATCATTTCCGGAATAAAGCTCGAGAGCTCCATCAGCCATGGACATCATCTTGGCGATCTGGGAAAGATCTCCGCTTGCAGCCTTGATTCCCACAATATTCTTCACATTCTTCGCAAGTGCAACTGCTGTAGCAGGCTGGATATTGCAGCCTGTACGGCTTGGCACATTATACATGATGATCGGAGTTTCCGGTACAGAATTGGCAATCTCTGTATAATGACGAATAAGACCCTTCTGGCTTGCCTTGTTGTAATATGGAGTCACGATCAGAAGTGCATCAGCGCCATAAGAAGCTGCTTCCTGAGACATCATAACTGCAGTCTCTGTGCAATTAGAACCGGTACCTGCAATGACAGGAACCCTTCCAGCTACTTTGTCAATTGCAAATTTGATGGTCTGAAGATGTTCTCCATGTGTCAATGTAGAAGACTCGCCTGTAGTGCCACAGATAACGATTGCATCTGTGCTGTTCGCGATCTGATAGTCCAGAAGCTCTTCCAGTTTCTCATAATTTACCTTTCCGTCTTCATGCATCGGGGTTACAATTGCAACGGCTGCACCTTTGAAAATTGCCATATTATTTCCTCCTATTCATCCTTATCATGAGTTCTGCTCTCTTCCAAGAGTGGTAATGGTAGTCACACTGTCCACATAATCCAAAATGCCAGGGTCTACCCGATTCCCCGTAAGTATCAAATGCATGGACTCGTCCTTCTGTTTCAAAAGCCCGACAACCATATCAACAGTAGCAATATGCTTATCCAGAAGTCCCAGAATTTCATCCAGTACCAGGAAATCACATTCCTGTGTAGCAATCACTTTACGGGCAAAATTTAAACCATTGAGAATATTGCGCTCCTCTTCAGCCTGCTCTTCCTCATTCAGCTGGTCGTAACAGGTCTCCATCTTTTCGAAGCGGAAGATCTTGATATCCAGCTGATCCAGTTCTTCCAGAAAGTCCAGCTCACGCCGTTCATTTCCTTTCAGGAACTGAATGATGATCACACTTTTGCCCTGAGAAGATGCCCGCAGTGCCTGACCAATTGCCAGTGTGGTCTTACCTCTGCCATTTCCGCAATATACTTCTGTTATTTCTTTTTCCATACTGATTCCTCTTATTGTTAAAAATAATGTTACCGTCTGCCATAGATCAATAACATTCCTCGCAATGCCGTCTCCGCAAATGATACCGTTCATTATATTCCAGATATCGCGCTTTGCAAATAAGAACCGCAAACTGCGCCATTTTTAATATGCTTATATTACCGCAAAACCAGCAGAAATGCAAGCAGAAGAAACTTGGAGAAAAATCGGGCTGGTTGCCTTCCATAAAGTAACTGGCAGACCATGGCGTATTTCCTGCCACTGCTGTTGGTTTACACATACTCCAGCTTGCTCACCGATACCTCATAAGCGATTCTCTTCTGTGTCTCATTTTCCCCGATGCGCTTCATGTATTCCCTGCTTTGGATCCTGCCCCAGATCAGTACATGACCGCCCACTTCAAAGGCTGAAGCATAGCGGGCATTTCGTCCCCAGCAAATACACGGTATGTAATCTGATTTTCCATAAGGTCGGTTCACTGCAAGAAGCAGATCGGCAATCTCTCTTCCCAGCGGTGTTTTCCGGTAAACAGGCGGCTTACAGATATATCCGTCCAGGAAAATCTGGTTTACCGGTGCCAGAGAATCCTCTTCTTCCAGAAATTTTAATTCCCGTGCAAATGCGGAAAGCACCAGCCGGTTGTGTTTTTCTTCATGACGGTTATAGGAACGGAACTGTCCGTGAATTTCCACATACTGTCCCACGTAATCCTGGGTAACGTCCACCAGCCTTTCAGATACCATCACCGGAATCCTGTCTTCAGAATCGCTAAGCCTTTTTACCAGAAGATCCATGGTATAAAATCCTTCTCCGTAAACCTGGTGGCTGAATGTGAAACCTGTAACGATTTTTCCTGTGATGGAAACCTGATTGTTTTCAATAATTTTATCTGCCATGTTGTAGTTCTCCTTCCTTATTTTCACTTTTTTCTGCAGACATATGATACTTGTCTTACTTGTTGGTCTATAATATCTATGAGAAAATCACCCTGTTTAGAACCAGAAATTTAAAATATTTTTTTCATAGAAATTTAAAAAATTTTTTTCAACACCTTGTAATTCGCGAAAAATGTGGTAAACTGAGGTTTTGGACAATATAAAGAAGAAACTACATTAATATGGAAAGAAAGAGGCAGAATTCCTCTGCCCGATAAAGAAAGGATTTCGATTTTTATGAAGACGAAACGCGAAGATGTACGTAACGTAGCCATCATTGCCCACGTTGACCATGGTAAAACCACTCTGGTAGACCAGCTTCTGAAACAGAGCGGTGTTTTCCGTGCCAATCAGGAGGTTCAGGAACGTGTCATGGACTCCAACGATATTGAGAGAGAGCGTGGTATCACAATTCTCTCCAAGAACACAGCAGTTCATTACAAAGGCACAAAAATCAACATTATCGATACCCCAGGACATGCTGACTTCGGCGGCGAGGTTGAGCGTGTACTGAAAATGGTAGACGGCGTTATCCTTCTGGTTGACGCTTTCGAAGGCGCTATGCCTCAGACCAAATTCGTTCTGAAAAAAGCTCTTGAGCTGGATCTGCACGTAATCGTCTGCATTAATAAGATAGACCGTCCAGAAGCAAGGCCAGACGAGGTTGTTGACGAGGTTCTGGAACTTCTTATGGATCTTGGTGCTTCCGATGAGCAGCTCGACTGCCCATTCCTCTATGCATCTGCAAAAACAGGACACGCTGTTCTGGATCTGAAGGATACACCAGAGAACATGGAGCCGCTGTTTGAGGCTATTCTGAAATACATTCCGGCTCCGGAGGGAGACCCGGATGCAGACACACAGGTACTGATCAGTACCATTGATTATAACGAATATGTTGGACGTATCGGCGTTGGTAAGGTTGAGAGCGGCACTATTGCCGTAAACCAGGAGCTTACTCTTCTGAACCACCACGATCCGGACAAAAAACAGAAGGTTAAGATCAGCAAGCTTTATGAGTTTGACGGTCTGAATAAAGTTGAGGTAAAAGAGGCAACTATCGGATCAATTGTTGCAATTTCCGGTATTGCTGAAATTCATATCGGAGATACCCTTTGCGGCGGAGATAACCCGGAGGCAATTCCATTCCAGAAGATTTCTGAGCCGACTATCGCCATGAACTTCCTGGTAAATGACAGCCCGCTTGCAGGACAGGAGGGTAAATACATCACCTCCCGTCATCTCCGTGACAGACTTTACAGAGAGTTGAACACAGATGTCAGTCTTCGCGTAGAAGACACTGAGACAACTGAGTGCTTTAAGGTTTCCGGACGTGGTGAGCTTCATCTTTCCGTTCTTATCGAGAATATGAGACGTGAGGGATATGAATTTGCAGTCAGCAAGCCAGAGGTACTTTACAAAATTGATGAACGTGGCAAGAAATTAGAGCCAATGGAAATTGCCTACATTGATGTTCCGGAGGAATTTTCCGGTACCGTTATCCAGATGCTCAGCGAGCGTAAGGGTGAACTGCAGGGAATGAGCACTGCAAGCGACGGTTCCGTTCGTCTTGAGTTCCACATTCCTTCCCGTGGACTGATTGGTTTCCGAGGAAATTTCCTTACTTCCACAAAGGGAACTGGTATTATCAATACTATTTTTGATGGCTATTCTCCATATAAGGGAGATTTCCAGTATCGTAAACAGGGTTCCCTGATTGCTTTCGAGGGCGGCGAGGCTGTTACTTATGGTCTGTTTGCAGCTCAGGAGCGTGGTACTTTATTTATCGGACCTGGTGCAAAGGTTTACAGTGGTATGGTTATCGGACAGAATGGCAAGGCAGAGGATATCGAGCTGAATGTCTGCAAGACCAAGCATCTGACCAATACTCGTTCTTCTTCTGCTGATGAAGCACTGAAACTGACTCCGCCAAGAGTTCTCAGTCTGGAGCAGGCTATTGAGTTTATCGATACGGATGAACTTCTGGAGGTTACTCCAAGCAGCCTTCGTATCCGTAAGAAGATTCTGGATTCCCGTGATCGTAAGAGAGCTTCTATTAAGAAAAATGCGTAAGGGATTATAAGAAAATAGAGCAGATAGATCTTAGGTTGAGTAAGATTTATCTGCTCTTTTTGTATATAGCAAGCTCTAAAGCTCTTTCTTTAGTTTATAGAAGTCCTTCACAGCCTTCCAGCCAATTTTCACAATTTTCTTCACATTGATGGAATTAGTTCCGCCCTGTCTGGGTTTGAAGGTGATGTCTATGAATTGTACTTTTTCTTTGTAGTGGACAAAGTATGTAGTAAACATAATGTTTGGAATATTGAAATCTTCTGGGAGTTTGTCGATATATTTGGCTACCAGGCTGGATTTCATCAGGCGGTACGGCGCATTGGCGTCGGAAACTTTTACACCGAAGATCATTCTCAGCAGAAAGCATACAACATTCTCTACGAATTTTCTGGATTTTCCGTCGCCACGTACAGCGCGGCTACCGATTATTGCATCATACCGACCCCTCTGGTTCCAAAATGGCTCGAATTCGTCAGGGTTCGTCTGACCGTCTGAATCAGTCTGGAAAATATAATCGGCTTTCTGCCGGATGGCATAGCGATATCCATAAAGTACTGTAGGGCCGTGACCGCCGTTTGGCTTATCCAGAGGGATAAGAAGTGGTCTTGTAGCAGCGCATTTCTGCAGAAGTTCATAGGTGTTGTCTTTACTTCCGTCGTTAATAATTACCAGTCTGGATTTCCCCTCGTCGTTATGGCGTTCCACTACCTGGTACCACTGATCAATGGTTTTCTCAATATTCTCCGATTCATTATATGCCGGAATTACGATATATAAACTGGACATAACTTCCTCCCATTTACTGATTTTTCAAACAGGCTTTAAGCTTTAACAGCATATCTTTAACCTTACTTTATATATCATATTGTAACGGTTCAGTACCTTCACTGCTACACGCTTCGCGGTACACAGAAATCATGCTTTCAGCCCAAATTCTTCTGCTAATTTTCCAAACTGGGGCAAAGAGTTCATAATCGTGTCATACGATACACAATAAGCCAGTCTTACATATTCAGGGCAGGCAAAGGAGCTTCCCGGCACCATAAGGATATTGTATTTTTTGCCAGCTTCGCAGAAGGCTTTTTCATCTGCAACTGGAGATTTTACGAATAAATAGAACGCTCCCTGTGGCTTGATACATTCAAATCCCAGTTTTTTCAGTCCATTGTAAAGAGCAAGGCGGTTCTTGTCGTAAGCTGCCACATCTACCTCTGCATCTACGCATTTCGCGATTACTTTCTGGATCAGGGATGGAGCATTTACGCAGCCAATAGTACGGTTAGCAATGGCTGCTGCTGCGATCAGTTCCTCGCTTCCGTCTGCCTCGTCTGGAATAACCAGATAACCGATACGCTCACCTGGAAGAGAAAGGGATTTGCTGTAGGAATAGCCTACGATTGTATTTGCATAATATTTTGTCAGATAGGGTACCTGTACGCCGTCATAGGCCAGTTCTCTATATGGCTCATCAGAAATCAGGTAAATCACTGTGCCAAATTCTTTCTGCTTCGCTTCCAGAATTGACGCAAGTTTCCTAATTATTTCTTCTGAATAAACAACTCCAGTCGGATTGTGAGGAGTATTCACAATGACAGCACGGGTCTTTGGTGTGATTTTCTCCTCAAATTCCTTCAGATTCGGCTGGAATGTGGTAGTATCCGGTGAGATTTCCACAAGGTTGCCGTCATAATTGCGTACATATGCACCATACTCCAGAAAATAAGGTGCAAAAACGATCACTTCTTCCCCAGGATTCAGGATCGTCTTAAAAGCCACATTCAGTCCACTGGCTGCTCCAACTGTCATGATCAGATTTTTCGCTGCAAAAGAAGTGCCAAATCGACGGTTCAGGGACTCTGCAATTGTCTGACGAACATCTTCGAATCCTGCATTGCTCATATAGCCATGGAGAACTGTCGGCTCTTCCTCATTTACCAGATCAATGATGGCCTGACGAACACAATCCGGTGCGGGTACACTTGGATTTCCAAGGCTGAAATCAAATACATTTTCCGGTCCGTAAATCGCGCGAAGGCGATTGCCTTCCTCGAACATCATACGGATTGCAGAATTGTTTTTTACATATGGTTTCATTTTTTCTGCTATCATTTTATGTCACTCCTCTTTTGCTTATTTCTTATTAAGATTTCTCTATTATTTCGTCTTATTTTTTCCAAATATAATCCATCCTACAAGTCCCAGCACCAGCAGACTCACAATCATCCACACGGTCAACACAACCGGTCCCTTCGGTCTGAACATATCATAATATCCTTTCAGATAAATCACAACTACAATCGCCGGAATCACATATAGCATGTATTTCTGTACGTTTGCAGGGAATTTCAGCCCTTCTCCGGTATCCGCCTCTTTAATAAAGTTCTTCCAGCCCCAGCCATATTTGGACACGCAGAACATTACAAATACTACAGAACCCAGTGGAAGAATATTATTGGATACAATGAAATCTTCCAGATCCATGATGTTCGTTCCTGCTCCAAGCGGCTGTATTCCTGACAAAATATTGAAGCCAAATACTGCCGGCAGAGAAAGAAGGATCATTGCCACCATATTGACTATAACAGCTTTTCCACGACTCCAGCCTTTTCTGTCCATTGAATAGGATATAATATTCTCAAAAACCGCAATTACAGTAGACAGGGAGGCAAAGGACATAAACAGGAAAAACAGAGCTCCCCAGATTTTCCCTCCTGTCATCTGGTTAAATACATTAGGCAATGTAATAAATACAAGTCCCGGGCCTGCTCCTGGCTCCACACCAAATGCGAAGCATGCCGGAATAATGATCAATCCTGCCATCAATGCGACAAAAGTATCCAGAATCGTAATATGCAGAGATTCTCCCAGAAGGGATCTGTCCTTTCCAAGATAGCTTCCGAAAATAGTCATAGAGCCTGCACCAATACTTAATGTAAAAAATGCCTGCGACAGTGCCCCAAAGATCACATTTCCGATTCCGATCTCGGCCATAGCGGCAAAATCCGGTACTAGGTAAAATTTCACTCCCTCCATCGCTCCGTCAAGCGTAAGGGAATGAACTGCAAGCACTACGATCAGTGCCAGAAGACACATCATCATAACTTTTGTGATTTTCTCCAGGCCACGCTGCACTCCCAAAGAGCACACTCCGAAGGATAAAACAACTACAATGATCATCCATAAAGTCATTGTACCAGCTGAATCCTGAAGTCCTGTAAAATAGTCTGCCACCTGTGCAGAATCTTTCCCGGCCAGTTTGCCGGCTGCCATTGCGTAACAGTAGTAAAGCATCCATCCTGCAACCATGGTGTAGAACATCATCAGCACATAGTTGGAAACCATGCTCATGTAGCTGAAATTATGGAAGTTGGCGCCCTCCGGTTCCAGGTCGTGAAATGCCCTTGCCGTACTTTTGCGGCTTGCACGTCCTACTGCGAATTCACATACCAGTACTGGCAATCCCAACAAAACCAGAAATATCAGGTAAATCAGAATAAATGCCGCTCCACCATATTTTCCCGCCATATACGGAAACTTCCACACGTTTCCAAGTCCAATGGCGCATCCTGCAGAGACCAGGATAAATCCCAGCCGTGATCCAAATGTTTCTCGTTCTTTCAAATCGTCCCCCTTGTTTTCTTTTTCATTTTATAGTGCCTGGCAGCTGTACCTTCCAGGCTTTGTTTTTGTTGGAAAGTAATAAAAAGGACCGGTTATATCCAGCCCTTTTTCATATTTTCCCCGATACCTTATTGTAACGCCCCCACCCATTTATGTCAACGCTTTTATGTGATGGGAGTTTGACGTTTTAAAGTCGAAAATAAATCATTGGTGATAATTTACGATTTTTTTCGCAGTAACAAAGACCAATGTATTGGTGTCCGCAAACTTTTATACATAAAAAGAACAGTCTCACCTTAGACACCATTTTCCAGGCAAAACTGTCCTCTTTCATCATTCCTTAACCTTTCACACTAAGTCTCACCAGCGCCCTCTGCAGCTTGGCTTCTACGATCTTGTATTCTTTATCGGAGAGACCACCTTTGGCCAGTTTTTCCTGGGCACGCTCTTTGGCCTTTCCGGCGCGGTCGACGTCGATGTCCTCCTGCCATTCCCAGGTGGTTGCAAGAAGACTGCAGTTGCCATCCATTACGGTGAGCATGCCACCGATGCAGGCTGCACTGCGGCTGGTGCCATCCTCCAGTATCACATGGGCCTCGCCCATTCCAAGAGCGGTACAGAAGTTGCAATGTCCTGCCAGGATTGCCAGATCACCGGTAATGCTGCGGCACACAATGCGCTGCACCTCTCCCTCAAAAAGCAGGCCGTCGGGGGTACCGATTCTAAGGGGAAATGTCCTCATAGGCAGCCTCCTTTACTGATTCTGGTTATTTTTTGCTTTCTCAAATACATCGTCAATAGTTCCGGCAAACAGGAAGCAGCTCTCTGGAATACTGTCGCACTCGCCATCCAGGATCATCTTAAATCCACGGAGAGTCTCTTTCAGCGGAACGTACTGTCCCGGCATACCTGTAAACTGCTCTGCTACAGAGAAGCTCTGTGACAGGAAACGCTGCACCTTACGTGCACGGCTTACTGTCAGCTTGTCTTCCTCAGACAGCTCATCCATACCCATGATGGCAATAATATCCTGCAGTTCTTTATAACGCTGCAGAACTCTCTGTACTGCACGTGCAATCTCATAATGCTCCTGTCCAACTACCTCCGGAGAAAGGATACGACTGGTGGAATCAAGGGGATCCACTGCCGGATAAATACCCTGGCTGGCGATCTCACGGGAAAGTACAGTGGTCGCATCCAGATGGGTAAATGTAGTAGCCGGAGCCGGGTCTGTAAGGTCATCGGCAGGTACATAAACAGCCTGTACAGATGTGATGGAACCCTTTCTGGTAGAAGTGATACGCTCCTGAAGGGCACCCATCTCAGTAGCCAGAGTTGGCTGATAACCTACCG
>ENA-OPSL01000277-OPSL01000277.1-human-gut-metagenome-genome-assembly--contig:-NODE-277-length-17464-cov-3.294388_pt1 | contig 17464 bp, 19 predicted proteins | sample MGYA00241458_ERZ501908 | MGnify/ENA primary metagenome ERZ501908 (study PRJEB25962, sample SAMEA2042444) | human gut metagenome | biome: human gut; feature: human-associated habitat; material: faeces... | reverse complement strand
AAGCCGCCATAAATTTGTATAGAATTATTTCTTTTCGAGAACATTTTTCAGCTTCGCAAAACTCAGTTCACTAATGACATGCTCAAGTCTACAAGCGTCCTGCGCTGCAATATCATGGGGAACCCCGGCTTCAATAAGCTGTCTGGTAAAAAACTGATGTTTTTCGTAAATCTGTTCGGCAAACTGCAATCCCAGTTCTGTCAGGGATAGTGTGCCGTCGGCATTTTTTACAAGATGACCGGATTTGGATAATTCCTTGACCGCCCGGCTTACAGAAGGCTTTTTTACGCCTAACTGCTCTGCAACATCCACGCAACGGACATAACCATGACGCTGCTGCATTATCAAGACTGCCTCCAGATAGTCCTCCATTGCTGATGTCAAAGCCATTGGCACACCTCCCATCCAAAGTATTTTGGGTATTAGCTACCGTTATTTTGCCTTTACATTGGCGATCTCAATGAAAAGCTGGTCACTGCCGAAGCTGAAGGATTCAATCTTGTCGCTGTTAAATGCCGCATACTGGTGAGCTGAAGTAAACGGAACCAGCACGGCCTGATCTGCTGTAAAGGTCAGCACCTCGTTATAGATTTCCTGCACACGGTCCAAATCAGCGGTGCTGTCCAGCTCTTTAATGGTGTCCGTGCCATTTTCCATAGTAAGGGCAACCTGCCACAAAATCGGGTCGGACATCATTTCCGGGTTCATATTCGTCATGGTGAGGAACGGGTCATAGTAACCGCCGTAGGTTGTGTGGAGCGAGAAATCAAAATCGGTAGAAACCTGCGTAAACCACGTCATATTATCCGAACCGCGAGGCGTTACTTCAAACCCTACTTCACCCAATTCCTGAGCAATTACAAGCGCCGCATCGTCCATTGTTCCCTGATTGGTGATATAATCCAGCGTAACACTCAATTTTGCGCCATCTTTTTCGCGGATGCCATCGCCATCACTGTCTACCCAACCGGCGCTTTCCAGCAATTCTTTTGCTTTATCTGCATTGTAGCTGTATGTAGTGGCTTCTACATCGCAATACGGCAGAGAGGTATCCAGCAACTGTTCCGAAGCTGTTTCAAGACCGGAGAATACACTGTCGCTGATCGTTTCCTTATCAATCGCATAGGCCACCGCCTGCCGGACAGCGGCATCGTTAAACGGAGCCTCCTGTGTATTGAAGCCGATAAAACGGCTGTTGGAAATGCTGTCATCCAATACGGTGCCAATTCCATCCGCAGAGGAAAGTTCGGTATAACCAGCAAAGCTCAAACGGGATGTACCCGCAAGCAGATCCACTTCGCCATTGCGCAGAGCGAGAATTGCAGCATCGGGATCCGCGATCACTTTTACGGTAAATTCGTCCACATCAGGCTGTTCTCCCCAATAATTGGGATTGCGGACGAAAGTATAAGAGGTTCCGTCACCGTCCCCGGCATACATATAGGGGCCAGTCCCCATTGTCTGGGTCAGCAGTTCTTCTTTAGTTGTCAAATCCTCATTAAACGCATTGGGCGATACGATTCCCATTGGGTTGCACATGGCGAGGTCGTTCAAAACACCATAATAAGGAGTGGTAAGATGAATTGCCACGGTATGTTCGTCCACCACTTCAATCGACTCCGTGAGTGTTCCAATCTTACCAAAGGATGCAATATATGCTCCCAAATTGGAGAATGCCGCCTCTAAGCTGGTTTTTACTGCTTCCGCATTGAGGTCAGCACCATCCGAAAACTTCACGCCTTCTTTGAGATGGAAAGTGTAGGTCAGTCCATCATCGCTGATGTCCCACGTTTCGGCCAGCCCAGCCTTAAATTCACCATTTTCCCGAACGACGAGTGTATCGTAGCAGTTACGGGCATAGTAGGTGAAACCGTAAGTACCATTGGAAGTGGCAGGGGACATCGCTGGATAGAAGCCGGTGGAAAAATCCCAGCTTTCTGTTGTTGTGATACTTACCGGAGTAGAATCAGAACCGGAAGTATCGGGTGTTGTACTGTTGCAGGCGCAGAGACCAAGCGCCATAACGCCCGCCATCATCAGTGCAGCAAGTGATTTTAGTTTCATAAATCAAACCGTCCTTTCGTTTTTTGTATATATCACGCCTCAAGGAGCGTATATACCTATTTCAAATCAAGTGGGAAGCGCGCAAAAGCTGTTTGGTATAGGGGTTTTGAAATATCTTCAGATCCCCACTCCACCCGCGGCTTTCGATCAGTTTCCCGTTTTGCATCACATGAATTTCGTCCGCAAGATAAAGCGCCGCGTCAATCTCATGGGTAATGAAAAGATAACTGCATTGTTCTTCCTCCTGAACTCTTTTTAGCAATTCCAAAATACTTTTGCGCAGAATGACATCCAAACCGCTGATGGATTCGTCAAAGACGATATAGCGCGGGGAAACAGCCAGAGCACGGGCAATCCCTACGCGCTTTTGCTGCCCGCCGGATAATTCTCCCGTTTTCTTGTTCGCTGTTTCTTTCGGCAGCCCCATACGGTCAAGCAATTCATAAACTCTGGCCTGCTCTTTATCCTTCGACAAGTCCAGCAGATTTCGGATTGGTTCGGCAATCGCCTGATAAACCGTAAAATGAGGGTCGAGAGCGCTTTTTCCGTCCTGCAATACCAGTTGGATTGCTTTTGCTGTTTCTTTCCGATTCCTTTTCCCTTTGCGGGAAATCGGTTTTCCGTCCAGCAGGATTTGACCGGACGAAGGGGATTCCAGCCCCAAAATCAACCGAGATAGGGTACTTTTCCCGCAGCCGCTTTCTCCCACCAAAGCATAGATACAGTGATCTTCCATAGACAGACTCACATCGGAAACCGCGTCAAACAGCAGCTTATCTTCGCCTCTATACTGTTTGCTTACATTTTTCACCTTCAGCATATACTCACCCCCATCCCAAGTGGATTGCTTCAATCAGTTCTCTCGTATAACCGGCTTTCGGATTCTGCAAAACCTCTATGGCGCTGCCCTGTTCCACCATCCGGCCTTTCTTCATAATCAGGACATGGCCGCCGATATGCCGGGCAACGTCAAAATCATGGGTCACAATCAAAAGGGCGCAGCCTTGCTCCTGTAGATGCAAAAATTGCTCAACTGCTTTGTCCCTGTGAATCGCGTCTAAAGCGGTAGTCGGTTCATCGGCAATCACCAGCTTTGCGTTACCGGCAATCGCAAGGGCAATGAGGCAGCGCTGGAGCATACCGCCCGAAAGCTGATACGACCTGCTGCTTAAAATCCTTTTTGTATCACTAAGCCCTGCCCGAGCCATCGCCTGTTCGTAAAGAGAAAGGGCTTCCTTTTTCTTCAAGTCTCGATGGAGGCTAAGAAATTCGGCCATTTGAACGCCAATTTTCCGTGATGGATCCAGCGCAGTCATCGGATTTTGCGGCACAAAGGCAATCTGGCTGCCATAGTACAGCGCCCGTTCTTTTTCCTTTAGCCGTAAAAGCGATCTGTTCTCAAAAAGGATTTCGCCATTCACTTGGAAAGCGCTGCTGTTAAGCAGTCCCAAAATTGCCCGGCAGGTCATCGTTTTTCCGCTTCCTGATTGGCCTAAAAGGATAACTGCACCCGCTTCCTCCAACGAAAAACTGATGTCCTTCACCAATTCCTGATATGGATTTTTAAGCGCAATGCTAAGATGTTCTACCTGTAACAGCTTTTTGCTCATAGCACATCCTCCTGCGGCTGAAGAATGTCCCTAAGCGCCTCGCCAAACAGATTGAAGCCTGCGGCGGCAATGAAAATGCAGATACCGGGGTAAATGAGCAGTTCCGGGTGGGAATACAACGCCACCTGCGCTTCCTCCAGCATTGCGCCCCATTCAGCCGTTCCGCTGGGCAGACCAAGGCCGAGAAACGAAAAGCTGGAAACCGTGAGGATGGCCGAAGCTACGCCCGTTGAAAAATACACCAAAAACTGCGGAAGGATATTGGGAATTAAATGGTGAACAATAAGCTGCCACATTCCACAGCCGGACACCCTCGCGGCGACAATGTAATCCCGCCCAAGTTCCGTTTTGGCATAGGTGCGAATAAGCTGCATAAACCGCGCCCACATGGAGATGACAACCGCCCAAATAATATTTTGCAGGCCATTTCCCAAAACGCCGATAATCGCCACTGCGATAATGAGCGTGGGGAAAGCGATAAATACCTGGCTGATTCCTGTCACAACACGGTCAAACCAGCCGCCGATACACGCTGTCATCATTCCAAGGATTAAACCAATCCCTCCCAACAGAATCAAAATGGGAAGCGCCAGCCCAAGGGATGCTCTTGCACCATAAAGCAAGCGGGATAATTCACACCGCCCAAGCTGATCGGTTCCAAGGGGATAATCGGCGCTCGGCGCTTGATATTTCATCAGTGGATTCACCTCGTCCGGCGCATGGGGAGCCAAAAGCGGTGCGAGAATTGCAACGGCGCAGATCAGCACAATCAGGCCAAGCCCGATGACCGCCTGCGGATTTCTCCATATTTTACGCAGCATCGCTTTCCTCCTTTCTCCACGGGCATAGCAAGTGGTTGAGTATTTCGCCAAACAGTTCGGCCAGAAGATACAGCGCGGCGATAATCAGCATACAAGCGCCAATCGCGTTGGCATCAGCAGCCATAATACAGTTCATCAGGTAGTTGCCCACACCTTTGATAGAAAAGACCTTTTCCACTACGGCGCTTCCAGCAATCAGATAGCTTACATACTGGCAGAACAGGGTGATGACGGGCGGCAGGGCATTGCGGAATACCTTCTTCCAGAGGATCCTGTTTACCGTCATCCCGTTGGCACGGGCAAAGCTCACATAATCACGGTGCATTTCTTCCAGCAGTGAAGCGCGAAATACCCGTACAGTCGAGCAAATCACAGGAAAAGATAAGGTAATGGATGGCAATATCAATCCCATAATCCCCGATGCAGGCGTTACGCTGAAAATCGGGATTTCCACAGCGAAGCCAATCAACAGCAAAAAACCGAGCCAGAACGGAGGAACACAAATTCCAAACAGCGAAACAATCCGCATGATATGGTCCGTCAGCTTGTTCTTTTTGGCCGCGCATAAAACGCCAAGCAGAATTGAAAACACGATAATTTCAGCTAACGACAGAAAAACTAATTGCAGCGTTTGCGGGAAGTAGGCTGCCAAATCCGCAGCCACCTCGTTTGTTGAAAAAATAGATTCCCCAAAGTCGCCGCGAAAGACACCGCCGATCCAGTTCAAATACCGAATCGGAAGCGGCTGATCCAAACCAAGTTCCGCGCGTACCTGTTCAATCACTTCCGGTGTAGGAGAGAGATTTCCACGGCGCACAAGATAAGTGGCTGGGTCTGTACTGGATAATGCAGTCAGGATAAAGCACAGGATGCTTACGCCAAAGAGCAGAACCAGCAGCCGCACGATTCGTTTTATCCAATGAGATTTCACCGTTTCCCTCCTTTCCGGTTAATCAAAGCTAACCATTGTGTCGAAGTAACTGCGGCAGGCGGCATATCGCCCGCCGCAGTGCATAAATTACTGTGCAAGTTTCCAGTTCCGCGCTTTCTGCCGGATATTCCAGAATTTTTGATAGATTCCTTTTTGTTGTATCAGTTCAGCGTGAACGCCTTTTTCTACAATTTTTCCGTTATCCACCACCAAAATCTGATCGGCATCCCGAATCGTGGACAGCCGGTGTGCAATGACAATCAGCGTCTTATTTTTTACCAAAGCGCTGATGGCCTGTTGCAAATGCACCTCGTTTTCCGGGTCAACGCTGGCGGTTGCCTCGTCAAGCAGGATAATCGGCGCGTCCTTGAGCATGGCGCGGGCGATGGAGATCCGCTGCTTTTCTCCACCGGACAGGGTGGAGCCGCCTTCGCCAATTACCGTGTCATATCCTTGTGGCAGAGCAGAGATAAAATCGTGGCAGCAGGCTTTCTTTGCCGCTTCTACCACTTGCTCATGGGTTGCGTCCGGGCAGCCAAACTTAATATTGTTCTCAATAGTATCGTGGAACAGATACACATTTTGAAATACCATGCTCATATTCTTCAAGAGGCTGTCACAGGTAAACTCTTTGACATCGTGGCCGCCTATGGTAATGCTGCCTTCCTGCACATCCCAAAACCGGGCGATCAGCCTTGTAATGGTGGTTTTGCCGCCTCCAGAGGGACCGACAATCGCAGTCATGCTGCCCTGTGGAATGGAAAAACTCACATCCTTCAAAATTGGATTGCCATTCTCATAAGCAAAGGACACATGCTCGAAGCCAATGTCAAAGGAATCCAAAGGGATGTCCCTACCGTTTTCATCAATTTTTTTTGCCTGTTTGATACGCTCTACCCGGTCAAGGGCAGCGTCCATTGTCCGAATCATTGTCGTCATCTGGCCCATAACCTCAATCGGATTGAAGATGGTAAAGGAAGCGATCAGAATAACGGCGAGATTAGCGAAAGACAGGTCGCCGCCAACAGCGAGGATTCCCGCGCACAGCATAATCATGCAGGCCGAAATACGGAACACCATCGAATAGGTCATATTGAGCGGGGTAAATACACGCTCCACCCCATAAGAGGCAGCCGCATTGCTCTCATAGGCATCTTCAATATCGCTCAGATTTTTGTCGCACATATTGAAGGATTTTACAACGGAAATACCTTGCACGTATTCCAATGTGGCCGCAACTGCTTCGGATTGGATTTTCTGCCGCTTTGCAGAGAGCGCCTTTCCTTTTTTCTGCATGTGGCTGTAGATTGGGAAGGAAAGAAGGATGCCTGCCACGAAAATCAAACCGATACGCCAGTCAAAGGCTAAAATACAACCCGCCATGACAATCATACTCAAAACGCCGGTTGTAACCTTATCAAGAATGTGCATAGAGTAGTTCTCGAGAAAGTTCAAATCCGTTGTAACAGTCGCCGTAATGTCTCCGACACTGTTATCATGGAAAAAGCCCATCGGCACATTCCGCAGCCGGTCGCCCAATGCAATCCGTTCTCTGGCTACAAACTCAAAGCCTGCCGTACTTTGCAGCCGGTAAACCAGATATTTGAAAATCATGCGCAGGATTAAACCTCCTGCAATCAAGCCGATAACAATACCCCATGTTTGTCCTGTAATCGGTTGACCGTTCTGCAATTCTATCAGGACAAGAAAGACGGCGGCGATTGGCAGCAGGCCGAACATGGATTCCAGAAAGCCACAGATAAAGCTGCCCCAAATCCGTTTCGATAAGTTTCCGCTTAAACGCAGTACGCGCCGGATGATTTTCAGCATAATTCACTCACCTCCTGATTCATACTCCAGTCCATTGCGCTGATATGAGCTTTCCACATATCCAGATAGGTTTCGGAATGGGTTAGAAGCTGCTCATGGGTTCCCTGTGCGGTAATCTGTCCGTTTTCCAACACTAAAATCTGGTCGGCATACATAATGGTAGAGAGCCGGTGCGCAATGACAATCAGAGTTTTCCCCTTTGTCAGCTTATCAATGGAACGCTGCAATTTATCTTCATTCTCCGGGTCTGTGAAGGCGGTGGCTTCATCTAAAATCACGATAGGCGCATTTTTGAGGATTGCCCGCGCTATGGCAAGGCGCTGGCGCTCGCCACCGGAAAGCCTTGCCCCGGCGTCACCGGCATTGGTATCGTATCCTTGGGGGAAACGTGAAATAAATTCATCGCACCCGGCCTGTGCTGCCGCCCATTCCACTTCCTTATCAGTAGCCTCCGGTTTACCAATGCGGATATTATCGCGCAGACTCATATTGAACAGAAAGTTGTCCTGCGATACATAGCTGATCTTCTCTATTAAGTCGGTAAGGGACATCTCCCGAATATCAATCCCGCCTACTAAAACTGCGCCTGCATCGACATCCCAAAACCGGGCGATCAGTTTGGCTAAGGTTGATTTACCCGAACCGGAAGGCCCCACAAAGGCAGTTACGCTTCCGGCCTTTGCTGTGAAAGAAATACCGTGAATGATCTCGCTGTCGCCATAGCCGAAATGAACATCCTTCATCTGCATGTCGGCTTTGTCTGTATGCTTCGGCTGTGCCGGTTCCGTCAATTCTTCCATATCAAGAAGCGCCTGAATACGGGGCTGCACTTCGGAAATAACGGCAAAACTTTCCCAAAACTCGGTAAAGTTTTGCAGGGAACCAACGATTGCCATAGAGAGAAGAATACAAACAATCAGTTCGGCAAGACTAACCGTACCGCCTGAAATAAGAGCCATTCCGACAGGCAAAACAAAGGCAATCGAGGATGGTAGAATCGCTTGGCTGATGCTCATAAACGGCCAACAGTGTTTATACCACTTTGTCGTGATGTCCCGCACCTTTAGAACCGCCGACTGGAACCGCCCCATTGAGGAAGCAGTCTGATTAAATGCTTTGATGACCTCCATACCATTGACATATTCCACAATGGTTGCGTTCATATTGGCATTGGACATCATGTATTCCTTCATCACTTCGCCACGGCCAAACATCATGCCATAATAGATCAGGTTTCCCAAAATAGCTGAAACCAAAGCGGCCAACGCCATGCGCCAGTCAATCACCAACAAATACAGAATGACAAAGATCGGAACAAGTATGCTGGCGGTCATTTCTGGAATAGCGTGAGCCAGCGGGCCTTCCAATCGCTCCGCATCGTCGATGACAAGTTGCTTAAACTCGCCGGACGATTTCTCTTGAATCGTTCCCATAGATACCTTGGACATCTTCTTCATAATTGCAATACGGATATTTTTAATGATTTCATAGGCTACTTTGTGGGAACACAAAGTAGATTTCGCGTAAAGAGCATGTTTTAGAAGATACCCGCATAGAGCAATTACTGGCAGGAGAATTGCCCATGTAGTCGTCAAACTGTTTTCCAATGCCTTTTGCAGCAATACGGCCACAGCAATATATGGAACAACGCCAAAGGCAGAGGATAAAACAGACAGGACAACGGCAAATGATAATTGTGATTTCTTTTCTTTAGCAAAGCGAAGAATACCCTTATATGGAGATTCTCTTTTGCCAATTTCTTTCTGCATATACATTTACCCGCCTTTCCGTGTTGTTTTCCAAACATAATCAGCATAGCAAAACAGCTTTCGTTTTTGTGACCGAATCCGGCAGTTCTATACCCCAATCCGACAAATCTGTTTCTGTAACGGCTTGCTTTTTCTTATGTAATATGGTATTATAGTTAGCAGTAACTAACCTTGTGTTTATGAAAGGAGTTCGGCATTATGCTTTTACAATGGTCTGCGCCAGAATATGTGCCACGCTCTTTTCTCGTTTCCGGCGTTTCGGGTACGAATAAAGTAGTGGAGCAAACCGATACCAGCTTTCGGCTTACAAAACAGGTGGCCGATGGATTGGTGGATATGCAGGAAGTGTCAAAAGGATTATTTTTAGTGCAGTCTGAAATGTCGTTCAAAAAGGAAACGGAACTGTGCGAAGAGTATCCAGAGCGCAAAGTCTTTCAACTCTCTTTCTGTATGAATGGGATCTGCGAATGGGATTATCGTCAAACACGAGGCGAGCACTACCAGCTTTCCCCTACACAGTGCAGTTTACAGTGTGGAACTTTTTCCCAATGCATCAGCCGTTTTGGTTCTGAAGAACCTTACCGAACATTAAGCATTTCGCTGGAACAGGAGCGTTTCCTGTCTTTGGCAGAGGATTTAGAAGCCGCGCATTTAATTCGGCGGGATAACAAGATTTGTACACACATATTTTCTACCACACCGGAAATTCGCTTGGTTTTGCAGCAGCTATTAGACTGCCCGCCAGAGCGAAAGCTGCGCAAGTTGTATCTTGAAGGAAAGGTATTGGAACTTGTCTCCCTGTTCTGCGAAGAAGCGATTGGAAAGCAGAAAAACGACAAAGAGATTTCCAGAGAAGATTATCGCTGCTTGATGAAGGCCAGGGAAATTATTGACAATCATTTCCTGCACCCTTTGACAATCGCACAGATTGCGGAGCAATGCTATCTCAGTGAAACTAAATTGAAGCAGGGCTTCAAAGCCTGTTTTAATTGTACGGTCTACGAGTACATAGTGGAAAAGCGCATGGAGATGGCACATCGTTTGTTGCAAAGCGGAAAATATAAGGTGAAAGATGTGGTATGGATGGTGGGATATACCAATGCAAGCCATTTTATCGACGCTTTCAAGAAAAGGTATGGGGTTACGCCCGGGGAAATATAACCATAACCATGTATTTAGGTAACCGGCTGCTAAGGTGGCTGGTTATCTTTTTTTACTTTATAATCAACTATGCTGGCAAGCAAAATCAATTTGTTTTGTATTATATAATGCGAACATGTTTTTTTACACACCACATGCACCTGTTCGCTATCGTTAATTGGGTGGCGTGTTCATCGTTAATGGGGTATCTGGTTCATCGTTACATTGTATCAATTTCGGTGCGGCAACGGAAATAATCATACCGAGTTTGATACAAGGTATGGGTAAAATTAAAAAGTGTGCCCTTGCGGTGTAAAATCTGCTCTTGGGGTGTGTTGACAGACCGGGGCATCCCGGCTATTTTTATATTGCCGTTCAAATAGGAGGAATAACATGAAAACATTGTATTTGGTAGGAAACGGTTTCGACATACAGCATGGTATTAGAACTCCATATTCTGAGTTCAGAAGTTTCTTAGAAACGCATCATGAGTCATTTCTAACGGATTTTGAGGCTATGTATAACATTCAGCCTTTAGATGATACAGAGCCTTGGTACACTGAAGCGGCACAAGAAAGATGGAAAAAATCAGTGCTAAAAGATTTATGGCAAACATTTGAGGAAGAAATGGGTAACCCAGATGTAGAAGGAATGCACGATATGGCAAGTTCCCTTGCAGAGCAAATGCCAGAAGAAGGTATAAAATATACTCTGGATCTTCACTGGAAGGAACAGTATGGGTTTTCTTCAGATTTACAGAAATATGTACTTGAGTGGTTAGAGTCTATAGATACATCAGGTGTGTGCCCCATTAAAAAGAGTTTCATAGGAAATTGTTCTGATATTTTCATTAATTTTAATTATACAGATGTCCTAGAGCGGGTATATGGGGTAAAAACAGTTCTTCACTTGCATGGAGGAGTACCATCATGCTCTGCAATACCACCCATCATGGGGCATGGAAATAAATTTATTATAGATTATTACAAACGAAGAGCACAGTGTGCAAGTGAAGAGTTCGTAGAATGGGAAGAAAGTATATGCTCCGCGATAGCAAAATTTTGCTCGTCATTATATAAAGACACGGATGCAATTATATCGAGAAATGAATCGTTTTTTTCAAGTCTAAAAGATATAGAGCAAGTAGTATCCATAGGTTGTTAAGTGTTATTCAAAAATTTTTTTATTTTTTTAAATCTTTGTGCAACAGCACTTCTGGAACAATGCCAAAGACGTGCTACATCAATTTGACGATAACCATCCACAAAAAGTAATGTCAATAGCTCCAAATCTTTCTTCGACAGCTTCTTCAATCTCAACAGTAGTTGTTCGTTTTCCACCGAAGCCAACCATCCATATCGCGTTTGATCAATCTTATCAACATCCCATTGATAAGATAACGATGCAAACTTTCGGAACAGCTGTGATTGACCACATACTTCATCATATTGTTCACAAGGTATTGGTTGCGTATGGTTTTGAAAAACCCTTTGACTGCAAAACCATGCCCAGTCATATTCTTTCATGGCAGCAATCTGTTCTTCGCTCATCCCTGCATCACAATACTCAACTTCTAAACGCTTCCATCTACTATCAAACTTCTTTTTCTCATATCCATAATTAAATCCCATTATTAACCTCCTGTAGATTCAATTTGCAAAATTCACCATGCAAACTAAAATCAGGAGGAGATCGACAACGAGAATCTCTGGGTTGTTTTCCATCCCCAGAAACAAAAATGCCAGCTGATCTTAAGGACCAACTGGCATTTTTATTCGCGCACAAAGAAAACGCATTATTAAGATTTTATAAGTACAACAAGTATACCAAGCACAATTCGATACCAACCAAACACCTTAAAATCATGTTTTTTGATAAAGTTCATTAGGAATTTAATTACTAAGACAGATACCGCAAATGCCACAGCCATACCGAGAACAAGAGCGAGCAGTTCTGCACTTGTAAATTCAAACCCGAATTTTAACAGCTTAAAAGCACTTGCTCCAAGCATAGTAGGTACTGCGAGGAAAAAAGTAAACTCTGCTGCTGCCACTCGTGAAACTCCTATGAGTAAAGCACCTATAATCGTTGCTCCCGACCGTGATGTGCCGGGTATAAGTGATAACACTTGAAATGCCCCTATCAAGATTGCTGTTTTATAGCTGATGTCAGAAAGTGCCATAGTAGTAGGAGTACGCTTTTTATTCCAATTTTCTATGAGAATGAATAACAAACCATAAAAGATTAACATGATTGAAATCACAATGGGGGTTTGGAGGTAAGCATCCAAATAATCATCAAATAGAATCCCCATAATAGCTGACGGTACACAAGCTACCGCAACCTTGAACCACAACGAGAAAGTATCCTTTTTAACAATTGACTGTGCTTTGTTCTTAAATTGAAAGGGAAACATCTTGTTCCAAAACATTACAACCACTGCGAGTATAGCTCCAAGTTGAATAACAACAAAAAACATTTCTTTAAATGCTTCGCTCATATTAAGTGTGATAAATTCGTCCACAAGAATCATATGTCCTGTGCTGCTGATAGGTAGCCACTCAGTAATACCCTCAACAATTCCAAGAAAAATAACTTTTAAAATTTCTATAAAATCAAGTACCATTATTTCAAATCCTCCTTTTTAAAATGATGAAAGGTCATAAGAAAACCAACTGCTGATACAAGAATAATAATAGATACAGACAGCAGTGTAGGATAGCCGGTACTCTGAAGTTTACCCTGCACCAAGAAATAGGTGGCTGTCCACGGATACAACGCTCCCCATTCTTGATTTGAAAGTGCGGCACTTCCCATGACAATCACGGCAGAGCCAATCATCGGGGCGACAAATCCTTTTGTTTTCATAGCAACAAACACAAAAGGAGAAACTGTTAAAAACATCAGGATACTGCCAAACAAAAACTTGGGGAGCCATACTATTGCCACTAGTAAGCTATATCCCTCCAATGTAAAGACAGCGTCATATAGCCCACAAACGATAAATATACCTGCCCATGTTACAAGGGTTAGCATAACAATCCAAAGAAGCAGGGTGCAAAATTTTCCAATTAATAGTTTTGTCCTTGAAATGGGTATGGGCAATATGGTTTTGAGGGTGCTTTCTGTGTACTCTCTGCTAAACAAGTAAGCTGCAATTGCCACATATATCATAATGTTTACCAGCAGCATGATATACAGTACACTGTCGCTGTATATGTCAGACAAGGTAAAGATAATCTCCGGCTTATCAAAATGTGTTTGCAAGGCTTCTATTAACATCAAAAGTGGGGTAGATAATACCCCTGCCACACTAATTAGCACCATTTTTGAACGCTTTAGTTTTAATAATTCACAAGAAATAAGATTAAGCAATACCGCCACCTCCAATCAGTTTAGAAAAGTAGTCCTCTAAGTTTTCCTCACTATCATTTATCCTTGTCACGAGCAGTCCATTTCGTGCAAATTCTCGATTGATTTCTCCAACACTTTGGCTAAAGTCATAAATTCTCACCGTACCGTCCTGCACTGTAAAATCCGTCATGTGGTAGTGGTTTTCTAAAATCTTTCCGGCTATCTCACTGTCAGATAAATCAAATTGAATGTATTTTCGATTCCTTTTGTGAAGCTCGGATATATTCACTTCCTCTACTAAATGCCCCTCGTGCATAACGCCGATAATATCTGCTATCTGTTCAATCTCGCTTAAAACATGGCTTGAGATAAAAATGGTAATGCCATGATTGTGACTAAGTTCAGATAAAAATGAGCGTATTTCAACTATTCCAATGGGGTCAAGTCCGTTAATCGGTTCGTCAAGTATTAAAAGCTCCGGCTCGTGCATAATGGCGGCGGCAATACCAAGCCGTTGCTTCATTCCGAGGGAATAATCGGAAAAGACTTTTCTTTTCTCCTTATGCAGCCCCACAACTTCAAGAGCTTTTTCTACTCCACTTTTAGATACTCCCCCTCGCAGTTTAGCGAGAATTTGCAAATTCTCATACCCTGTTAAATTACTGTAAAATCCCGGTGTTTCGATAATAGAGCCTACTTTGCTATAAAGGGTATGGATATTTTCCTTATAGTTTGTGCCAAACAAGCGTACCGTTCCCTCCGTTGGGAAAGCAAGCTGCAACATCATTTTCATTGCTGTGGTTTTGCCTGCTCCGTTTCTGCCGAGCAAACCATAAATTTTGCCCTTTGGCACATGAAGATTTACCTTATCGACAACGGTGGCTGTTCCGTATCGCTTCGTAAGATTTTCTGTTTCAATGATATAATCCATATTTGATTCTCCTTTCCGTGGGTTGCTGTTCTTGTTTTCGCTGACCACAATCTTATTATCCACGAGTATTGCATAGAAGCCAAGAAATCTACCGTCACAATGCCGACACAATAGATGTCAGCACGAAAAAAGCTCCGACACTTATCGTGTCAGAGCCTATTTTAAAGGGTTTATGGCATTTTACTTTGTTTGGGTTTGCTTTATCCAGACAAATATTTTAGCAACAAATAGCAGAAACATAAGGGCGGTTACATAGGGTTGTCTTGCCGCAGCGAAGAAGCAGATAAAAAGCGTACTCAGCACGAGAGAGCATTTTGTGATTATGTTGCTCCATGATTCCTTTTCAAAACAAACACACATCAGTTTCGCTATCCCAAGTGCAATCAAAACAATAAAAACAATCCAATAGATTGCAAGATATATTGGGGTAGTGTCTGTAAATGAAAGTAGATTGACAGAATAAATATATCCGTCAACAAGGTTACCATACAACGGCAAAAGTATAAAAGTAACCGCCATCATATCTAATATTCCATAAATGAAACTGTAAATTTTTTTCAAGTTGGAACGATTTTCAGTTTCGGCAAGTGTAATCAGTTCTTCGCCCGATAGCAGTTCATCTATGGTCACAGAAAAGAATTTAGAAATACACTTGAGCGACTCAATGTTAGGGTAACCCTTGCCGCTTTCCCATTTTGAAATGGCTGTTCTTGATACATATAATTGCTCCGCAAGTTGTTCCTGCGTTAAGTTCTTTCCAGTCCTAAGCTGTTGTAGCTTTTCATTAAATTCCATGATTCTCCTCCTGTTTGTTCCTTGTTTTCATACGTCCATCAACGGGTTTTTCTGCATCTTTTGGTATCATCCATGCACGACCAAATTTTTCAGTTCCGTCAATGCGATTTTCCTCACATAATTTTTGTATCCGTCTTTCCGATATGCCCCATTTTTCAGAAGCGGCTTTCACAGAAATGTAATTCATAATATCAACTTCCTTTCGCAAAGAGTATATAATTATTATATACGGAATGACGAATAATAGCAAGTTTCTCTCCACTAATACGAAATTATACACTACTAAACATAAAATCATACTTCGTTCAAATATCATCACCCGAAATGTACAATGATATAGGATGATATTAAAATGTACCAAGATGAAAGAAAACTTGATTTTAAGCCGTTAGGTATAGCGATAAAAAAAGCTCGGGAAGCAAAAGGGTGGACACAGGAATATCTTGCCCAACTGGTAGACCTTACGCCACGCTCTATTATGTATATAGAGAACAGGGGGCAGCACCCAAGGCTTAACAAATTTTATCTCATTACTACCTTGCTTGACATCTCTGTAGACCAGTTCTTTTTTCCATGCAATGAAGATGGCGACAACAATCGCCGCAAACAAGTTGATGTACTGTTGAATGATATGGAAGAAAAGGAGCTTATCGTGATGGAAGCTACGGCTCAAGGCTTGAAAAAGGCAAGAGAAACTGCGGAATAATTAACGCTGTTTTCGTAAGCCAAGCCAACTGAAAAAAGTGCGACACCTACACAGGCTATCGCACTTTTTAGGTTATTTTTTTATTCTCCACACAAATCATAAAGCTGTTCACATCGGTTTTGAATATCTAAGATTTCTGTTTCGGTTAAACTCCTGCGGTTATGAGTAAGTTGTTGCTCTAAAAAATCACGATAGCCATCAAGTAAGGCATCCCGTAAAAGCTCGGGGGCTTTGCAATGTTCCACACCAAACCATTGCTCATCTTTTTCATCCCAAATCATAACGGTGTATCCTCGCTTAGTGTTCACCACCTCCAAAACACTATCTTTATTTAGGTAATCGTTGAATACTTCTAAAACCTTTTCAAAGGTCATCATTTTATCAGCCCTTTCATATTTTAGGTGCTTATATGTAAGTAGTTTATATACTTATTACGACTATGATAATAAAAGTAAATCATCGTGTAAAGGATACGGATATTGTTTGCGAACAAAAGTGGCAAGCGATGCCTGTGGCTATCCAGATAGCCCCACGCGCTTGTTGAGGGAAGTCCCCCAAGCCCCCTTGGAACACAGATTTTCAATCTGTGGCTGCGCGTTCTTGTGAACGCTTTTGACTGCGACCAGCTCACCGCTGGCCGTGGTCTTTTTCTTTCTGTTGCGGCTCGGTCGGCTCTATCGCCAGGACCCGATCCACGTTATTCTTGACCGTCAGCAGCTCCCGCATGGTGGCGCGGGCCTGCCGGTACTCTCCGTAAGCCTTTTTCTTATCCGCCAGCAGCTGGGCATACTCGGACTGAAGCTCCTTGATGGTGGGCAGCTTCTTCACATTCAGCTCGTTGAAGGCTTCCTTGGCGGCCTGGTGCAGCAAGATTTCCTCCTCATGCTCCTGCCGGAATTTCTTTGAATACCCGGCCTTGCGGTAGGCCACATAGGTCTCGCGGGTCTTGGCGTAGTTGACGATGTGGGTGCGCAGCACGGCAATCTCGGCCATGCGCTTCTCAGCGGCCTTGATCTGATCGGACAGCGCATTATAGCGGGCCGTCGCCTCTGCTGTTTTGGTTTCCAAATCGGCATAATCCAGCAGCCCATGTTCGGACAGGTAGTTGAGGGTCTGTGCCATCTGCTTGAGGTTGAACACCTTCGCCCAGCGCTCATATCCCGCGCCTTTGCCCTCTGAGAGCTTAGCCTGGATGTCTATGAGCAGGCTCGGTTTCTGCTCTGCAAGCCACTTGTTGTAGCTCTTGCCGTGGCGCTTCGGATTCTCCACGATGGAGTAGCCGTTCTCGATGCAGATGGTATCGTTGAGCCGCCGCACAGGTGGTTATCTTGCCGAAACCGCCCTTCTGGTTTGCGATGGCGATAATTTGTGCGTTCATGGCTTCACCTCGTTATATCGTTTTCTCATAGTGACCTCCTTGGTTCTTGGCAGGGCATGAAAAAAGGGAGAATGTGACAAGAATCAACATTCTCCCTTGGGATCAATATGCGATTGTCAGTTCAGCTGCTGTTTG
>ENA-OPSL01000272-OPSL01000272.1-human-gut-metagenome-genome-assembly--contig:-NODE-272-length-17570-cov-2.153069_pt1 | contig 17570 bp, 12 predicted proteins | sample MGYA00241458_ERZ501908 | MGnify/ENA primary metagenome ERZ501908 (study PRJEB25962, sample SAMEA2042444) | human gut metagenome | biome: human gut; feature: human-associated habitat; material: faeces... | reverse complement strand
GGATTTCATGTTCTGATGAGCTGAATCAATATGCATTATTTACAAGAATTACTATAGTATCTTCCTTTTATTATGATTATAAATCATATACCTGTATGAGAAAAGTTCTTTTTTCGATCTGAATCCAATATCCGTCCATCTGCAAATATCTTCCTTGCTTTCGCACTCCGCTGAACTATCTTAAATGCATTATTTACGAGGATTGCTATAAGTCAAAAATCAAATACGCTGCATCGAATATTGCTTCCATCACATCTGGAATCTGTGGTTTATAATTGTTTTCTCTCATTATTAAACATGCCATGAATGTTTTTTTACTGTGTCCTGCATATAATAGTCACAAATAGCAAAAACTTTATCTACAAGCGTACGGTCGAGCCCCTGAACTTTCATTTCAAAAGGATCCAATCGGAAATTTTTAATCTCTTCTGGAGCTTCTTCTATCATCATGTCCCCAATATAACTATGAACTGAAAGAATAAAGAAACAAATGCACCTGTTATAGTGGCTTCTCCGTAGTTCCAACTTTTACATGGAATGAAAGGAAAAGGACAGCACAAAAAAGGCGAAACTGCACTGCCTTTCCTGGCCAGATACAGTTCCACCTCTTTGCATTCCTTTTTTGTTATTTAATGTATTCTTTTATTAACATCTGATTTTTTAGACAATGCTTAAATACTTTGTTATAAGGGATTCAGATACCGTCATTTTTTTCTCACTAATGATGCGATTTTCCTGGTGCTCCGGCATTTATCCGTCATTTTGTTTCTGCTTCAGTTCCTTTGCCAAACATGTGTCACGTTTAATGTATTTAGCGATTGTATCAGTTAATTCCTCCATGTTAATCGGCTTGGAAATATGGTCATTCATGCCTGAATCCAGGGATTCCTGAATATCATCTATAAAAGCATTTGCAGACAAAGCTATAATTGGAATCGTAACTGCATCGGACCGCTCTATACCTAGGGCTCGAATGGCTTTTGCTGCTTGGTGTCCATCCATGTTTGGCATCATAATATCCATCAAAATAAGATCGTATGTGTCTCGTGGATGATTTTTAAACAAATTCACGACTTCTTTTCCATCTGATGCGCGTGTTACGGTCATACCGGCATCTTCTAGCATTATCGTAGCAAGTTCAGCATTTAGATCATTATCCTCAGCCATAAGAACATGAATACCCATCAAATCTCTATGTAGACGTTGTTTTTGTTCTGATTGAATAACCTGTTCTGGCAACTCCAGTGGGATCTCCACTGTGAATGTAGAACCTACACCTTTTTTGCTCTCAACAGCAATCGAACCGCCCATCATATCCACATATTTTTTTGTGATGGCCATACCAAGACCGGTTCCCTTATATTGAGTTCTGGCATTAGCATCATCTTCTTGTGAAAACGGATCGAATAATTTTTTCTGGAACTCTTCGCTCATGCCAATACCGTTATCTCGAACAACATAACGAGTTATGATATGTTTCTCATCCGCTCCTGGGTAACTGCTGATATCCAAAGTAATCTTTCCACCGTCCTTTGTGAATTTCACAGCATTGCCAAGAAGATTCACTAAAACTTCTCGGATACGCGCAACATCCGCAAGGACATATGGGTTCTTTGGTCTTTCTCGATGTACTTCAAACTTAAGATCTCGATTATAAAGAAGTCCATTCATAATCGTCTGGACGTTATCTATCAATTGAGTAATGTCCACTGGCTCGGGCGAAATAGTAACTTTTCCACTTTCAATGCGAGTAAAATCCAGAACGTCATTCAACAAAGAGAGAAGATGATTCGAACTTTTTTGAACTTTCTCCAAGCTATCATGAATATCTGAAACCGTGTTCTGGTGAAGCGCAATGTTTGTAAATCCAATAATGGCATTCATCGGCGTTCTGATGTCATGGCTAATACTAAGCAAAAACGCAGATTTTGCTTTGTTGGCAGCATCTGCTTCCTCAGCAGCGTTCATTAATAATTGTTTTTGTTTTTGCTCTTCTGCCTTGCTTTTCTGGTAAACATAATAGGTATATAGACAAATTAAAAGCAATACAGCTCCTGCGACTAAACCGCAGATGATGGAAATATGATTCGTCTCTTCAACCATTCCATAAGCTGATTGCATATCCATTTCAATGCAAAATGCGCCAATGATTTCTCCTGTCCCATCATGATTTGCGCTTACAGGATAGCAAGCCGTAAAAATCGGACCCCATGTTGTATCAATGATATCCTGAGAGTACACATTCTCCCCAGAAATAGCCCTATCAATATACGGAACCATTTCTTCCTCAATATAATCTCCAGGGTGTCTTACATCATCCGCATCCGAATCCAAACCGTCTACCACATAAACGAATTTTCCTTCTTCATTTTTTGTAGCGGTGTAAATATATCGAGTAGAATTCAGTGTTCTGATTTCATTGAAATATGAAGAAATATCCTTATATAATTGCTTCTTTTCATCAGATTGATCTTTGATTTGATCAAAATCTTCTTTGCCGATTCTTCCATCCACAAGTTTGTGTACTGCATCTGCACTCGCTGTATCACGCGCAATTTCTGTATCAAGGGCGGTCTTAGTGTAAGAACTTTGCAGGATAAATGTGTACAGTGCTATTACAAAAATTATCAAAAGCCCCAGAAGCACAAGGATACTACCTGTATTCTTCAGTCTAAGGAATTTCTTTTTCTTCAAATTAACTCCTTCTTTTGTTTTCTTCATGTCGTTCACTCATATCCTCTCTTCATTCTCTTCCAAATATTCCGAATACTTTATTATATCACAGCAACATATTGTTCCGCTATCATTTTTTCAAGACATGTGTCTATGACAAATATAAGCGAGGACCGAGCTGGAAGACAAAACTAAAATATCAGATTACCGCCGGATATTTCCCTTCCTCTTTTTTCTTATCGGAGCTTGAATTTACATCCACTTTCTCAAATAAACAGCTGGCTTTTCTCTTTTATTAGAATTTCGATTTATTTCCAGCTATTATACCAGCAGTGCGTTTTATTAGATAGCGGCTAATAGGATTCTTTCCGTATTAGCTGATATTCCATTCCATTTTCCCTCTGAAAAAACAAAAAAGCGGAAATTATATTAGAAATTTTTCTAATACATTCCGCTTTTGATAGGACGTCCCGTGCGGGAATCGAACCCACATCTAGTGCTTAGGAGCTCGAGTCCCCGTTGGAAACCTATATTATTTTGAGTTAAGATAAGTCAATGAAATCATTGATTTTTCTACCGTTCCTGCGAATTCATATTTATGGCTACCATTCTCATTTAGCAATGCAGTAATGATAACACTGTTTTCTTATTAGATTACTTATATATAACATGTGCGAGGTCGGATGTCGATAATTTTTTGACCATATTTTGCTCTGGTTTACAGTTTATCCAGCCACCCATCAAAACTTTTTTGACATCCTATCTATAATTTATAACTATTCAGAGCCATCTGTGGCTGTATTCTCAGGCCGTTCTTATGTCTTTTTGTTAACAGGGTCAAAAAATAATGGATGTAATGTAATTGCCTAATTTACTGTGCATGATTCATTTTCTCCTTTGAAAAAGTTTTTATCCACTTTCCGCTCCTCAAGCGGAATACACACCATATCGATTTACAAATCTGATCTATTTTCAGAAAAACATAGATCCAAAAAGCATCCAGATGCCATACCAGCCCCGCCAGAATTCCAAGGGGCAATGACGCAGCCCACAGAAAAATAATATCTGCCACCATGAGAAATTTCGTATCACCACCGCCACGGAGCACTCCCTTTGTCAGAATGCTGTTCATAGACTGAAAAATAACAATAAATGCGATGGCGTCCATAAGCTCACCGGCAATCTGAGCCGTTTCAGGTGTTATATTGTAAAGTCCGATAATGGGTCTGCTTAATACCTTGATCAGACCTCCGCCTAAAATGCCCACTACCAGGCCAAGAATCAGGAATGTCCAGGCCTGCTGCTGTGCCTTTTCCCGTTCACCATGGCCCAATGTGTGACCGGTCATAATGCAGCTGGCGTGACAGATTCCCTGAATTATCACGGTCGTAAGCTGCTGTGTAACAACTGTTATTGAATTTGCCGATACAAATCCCGTTCCGATTCTTCCCATAACCATTGCTACCGCTGAAGTACCAAGAGCAAGCAGTGAATCCGAAACAAATACCGGAATGCTGATAGAAACATAATCCTTAATCAGGGAATTACATTTCATCCGCAAATTCTTCAGTCGATAGCCGATCTTGCGATCTACAAACAAAAAATATCCACATATCAGCAAAAATTCAAATACTCTGGCAATCAGTGTTCCCACTCCTGCGCCTTCTACTTCCATCCTGGGAACTCCCAGCTTACCGAATATAAACATATAGTTGAACAGTATATTTACAAAAAAAGAGCCTATGGATGTAAAGAGTGGAAAATTCACCTGTCCGACGCTTCGAAGCACAATCGTACAGGTCATGGTCATTCCTTGCAGAAAATAGCAGTATACCATCCACTTAAAATATTGAACTCCTTGCGCAATTACCACACTATCATTAGTATACATCCTCATAAGCAGCTGAGGGATCAATATGGTTGGCAGCATAAACAGAACCGCAAGTACGATGCAAAGCCGCAGCATCAGGGTTATGGTCTTTTTCAGAGAAGTAATATCCTGCATTCCCCAGAATCTTGAGGTCAGCACGCTGGCTCCCATGGCGATTCCCATACAGCAGATCTGGTATATATTCACAAACTGATTAGCCAGAGCCGTAGCAGAAAGCGAGGTTTCCCCAAGCATTCCCACCATGACGGTATCGGTCATATTGACACCGATGGTGATCATGCTCTGCAAGGAAATCGGAATGGCGATAACTGCCATTTTTTCATAAAAACATTTGTCTTTTACCAGTAAATTCATAAAATTTGTCTTTCTATTCTCTTATCTTCTATTCAGCGTCAACCTCTAAAACGCTTCGCACTTCTTCAATCGCAAAGCACTGACAGAATATGGCGGTGCCTCGTATACGAACTCTGAGGAAGCGCCATGCATATTCACGGTAATATTCTTCACCTTCTCCGGCTCTTCAAAGCTGTTTTCATCCCCCTTTTCACCGCTAAGAAGTGTTACGGTATAGTCGCCCTGTACCTGACAGTCCAGTGTAATGGAAACCGGATCCACATCTCCTGCAAAATTAACCGCCTTAATAATGATTTCGTCCTTGGTGTCAGTTACTACCGAAACAAAAGCAGGTCCGTAGGGAATCGAAATTTCCTTCTGAAGCTCACCATCAACATACAGGCGAATCTGTTTTCCGTCCGTTTCATATCCAAAGCGGTGATATTCTCCCGGTTTTACTGAAATAGCAAAGTCCTCAGTCAGCTTGTTGTCATGCATATAGCCAAACTCTTCCAGTGAACATTGTCCTCCATTAACCTTCCAAAGGAACGGACGCACCAGAGCTGCATCCCATTCTTTTTCCACTCCGGCCGTAATCACGAGCTGCTCCTCATAATAGGAACGAACCACCCTGGCACTGAATATACCCAACTCGAAGTAAGCATTTTCCTCAACAAAAATATCGGTCTCAAATCTTCCATAAGTCTGGTCTTCTTCTCCAAATACCACAAAGCTCTTGGTCTCATCAGCCCATTCCAGAATACTGTGAAATTCCTTTTTCTGCTCCTCATCCGGAAGCTGAAGCAGGCGGCCATCCTCTGTATCCTGCACATGTCCCATTAATTCATGAGTAATCTTTGCTTCTTCTCCATTCCAAATGGGATTTCTGAAGCGAAGTTCCTTATTGGATTTTAAAGATGCCATTCCGGTTCTCGGACGATAAACACGTCCTCCCTCATCTTCGGATCGCACCACATATTCTCCGCGATTTTGACCGAACATTTTCCAGACATAATAAGTAGGAATTCCAAGGCTCTGATGATTATTGAAACGAATCAGATTAGGATACCACGCTCTGTAATTTACATTTTCAAATAATGGAGCATAAGAGGCCAATGTTACGATATCCTGATTTTTCTCAATACCCATAAGGAAAGCCGCTTCTCCCAAAGCCGCATACAACTGTCCCATATAGTTGCCTTCGTTTACAGCCACCTCTCCTACAAAGATTTTTGGTCCCTTACGATCGTAGTCATCATAATAATTTACACGTTCTGCAAAGAACTCTGTTGTATTGTAAAAATGTTCATCCACGCACTCGGCAGGACAACCATTTTTCTCTACATGCTCATTGGCTATGGTTTTAATCTGGGGATACAGTTCCTTTACCTTCTTATAAATCATGTTGTATCGCTTTTCATAATCCGGCCCCCAGTTTTCATTACCAATTTCCAGATAGGTCATTTTAAAGGGTTCCGGATGCCCCATAGAAGCACGAAGCCTTCCCCATTTGCTTTCCTTAGAGCCGATAGCATATTCAATGGCATCCAGTGTATCCTGTACCATTTCATCAAGAGCCTCTCCTTCCAGAAGGACACTCTTTCTTCCCTGACAGGTCATTCCGCAGTTACATACATACAGGGGCTCCATCCCCAGATCCTCGCAAAGCTGCAGATATTCATGAAAGCCAAGTCCTAATGTACTTCTGTAATGCCATACAAACAGCTTACTGGGTCTTTCCCATGCCGGACCTACCGTATCCCGAAATCTCATCGCTGTGGACGGTGTCGTTCCTTCCACAATACAGCCTCCGGGAAAACGCATAAACTTTGGACTCATTCCCTTAAGCTTTTCTACAAGATCTGTTCTGAGTCCATGCCCCATGTAGGTATTGTCAGGCATTAGTGAAATAAATCCCAGCAGAACCTCTCCGCCTTCTTTGCAGGAAATAGTAAGCTGTGCCTCGTGACAATCCTCAGCTGCTGTCAGCTTCATGTCATATCTTGTATACTCCTGACCGGAAACCACCAGACTGTTTCCAGTCAGTACTTTTCCCTGGTATTCGATCGCTACGTCCAGTCCTATTTCTTCCTTTGCTTTTGCAAATAAATACAAAGAGTAACTTTCTCCAGCCTTTACGGATATACCGCAGTAACCGGTATTAGTCAGAGATCCGTCCTTTTCAAACTGCATACGCAGAGCTGCGTCCCGATGTTCATTCAGGGTATCCGTCAGTTCCAGTTCCATCTTTGCATTGTGTGTATACCATGCCGGTATTTCTGTCTCCGGAATATTGTTGCCCTTTACCCAGCGGCATAAGCCTTCTCCGTTGCAAAACTCATCCAGCCATCCGGATACGGTTTTTACATAGATGCCATCCTCCTGCTGTATATAACCCTCCGGTAAAACGGAATCTTCGAAGCTTCTGTTTCGAAGCATTTCCGGATAAAGTCCTCCGTCTCCGGCACGGTTAATGTCTTCAAAAAAGATTCCGTATAAATCCCTGGCTGTCTCAAATCGTCTTTCCTTTGTTTTAATCTTTAACTTGCTCATTGTAGGCTCCTTTTTTACATTCCAAGAGTTTTGATCACTACCTGTGCCAGAATTCTGGCAAGATAATCATTGGGGTGATTTAACCAGTTTCCGGTTATATCAATGTATCGTTTTCTCTTTCCGATTTCTTTTTGAACTGCCTGTATATCTGCTATAGCAACTCCCATACCTTCTAAGCCCTTCAGACTTTCACTGTATTCATCCTGATGTGCCCAGAAATGATGTGGCTCCGTAGCAGCCAGTTCATTGGGAAGCGTAGACGCAATCAATAAAAATTCCGTTTTCGGACTAACCTTCCGGATTGCCTCTATAAGTCTGCCTGTTTTATTTCTGTATTCTTCCATACCGCAACGGTCATTCATTCCAAAACCAAGAATAACCAGATCCGGATGGAAGTTGGCTGCACGCTGTGATGAATTTTCGATTGCCCATTCGGAATCCACTCCTCCTACCGATGTGTTGTGGAAGCATACCGGACTCTGCCATTTTTCCTCCATCTGATGGAACAGCAGCTCTGCCCAGGTAGGCTGTCCCGGCTTCTGTCCATACATACCGCTGCAGTCACAGCCACAGCACACGCTGTCCCCATACAAAACGATCTTAACGGGTTCTCCTACTTCCAGCTTTGCAGAGAGCTTCGGCAGTTTGTCCAGTTGACTTTCCGGAGCGGAAAGTAACTCCTTCTTCGTTGCCTTATAGGTAACTGCGATCTGTTTCTCTGTAACAAGCTTCGGATTGCCTACGGCACATAGGTTTAAGAATTTTCCGTTGGTAGTCACTAGCGGACCGAAATCTTTTGCAAATTCGCTTGCTTCTCCTGCCTTCTTTGCCGTATCAAAGTCCGGATAGAGGAAGGTATCCCATCCGGTTACCGGTATGTGACTCCCTTCAGGAATTACCAGCTCATCTCCCTCTACAAGGTAATCGATCCCCTCTTCATATACTGTTTCCCCGTCATAGCTTTCTACGGACAAAACTTCTTTTGGAGTCCACAAGAAAGAAGCCCTGCATCCATTCTCATCAGCAACTGCTGCAAAGGTTTCCCGGAAGCAATACCCACCTTCCCATATCGGCTCCAGCCATTCTTTATGGAAAATCTTTCCTATCGAAAGGGTTTTCTTGATCTGTTCTTGTAAAAATTCCTTAAAGGGTGTCACCCATCCGCAGTTCACTACCGGTCTATCTGACATGAAGATCATCTCACAGGGCTTTTCTTTTTCATATGGATACCAGTAGGGCATTGGCTTTCCGTCCGCATCATTGCCGTTTGGATCACCTGTTTTTATGAAATTCACCCAGTAATTGCACATCATTCTGGAAAGATCGTAATGCTGCCCCACAAAGGGTCTCCAACATTTCGCCAGTGTTTCAAAGAAAAACCATAAATCTACAGAATGGAAGGTTCCGGCATTATCCCATCCTGGAATATCTGCATCAAACCTGTAATAATAGTAGGGCTTTTTTTCACCTGCACTTTTTTTATCTGAAAAAAGACACTTGATCGTACATTCAATTCCGTTTACCTTCGCATACTTTCCATCAGAATCCTCCCGCATTGCCTCGGGAAAGCGCAAAAAGGTCTCAGCATTCTTTCCGAAAATCTCTTCTGCTTTCTTTTTCAAATCTTCTTTTGAGGAAGCTTCTATATAACTGGGAAATTCATCTGAAGTATTTCCAGACATAACGGGAACATTTACATGCTTGCCTTCCATGAAAAGAACCATTGGGTCACCTACACAGAACTTGTGATCCAATACGGTAAACATAGCCGGAAATATTTTGGTATATTCCTCATACTTGTCACGAATCGTAGCCGCATCCAGCTTACGAGCCTGCTCAATAGTTGAGCAACCCAGGAAAGAAAGAAAATGCTGTCCATTTTCCTCAGCATGCCACAATTCCTCCGGCACTCCGATTCCTCCAACCTGATAAGGAGAGCGAATCATTGCACTCATCACTACTGCACGATGAAATAAGCCTTCATTATCCATACATGCCATCTGGCTCATAACACTTCCACCTCCGGCTGACTGTCCTGCAATGGTCACATTACCCGGATCTCCACCAAAGAAAGCAATATTTCTCTGTACCCATCGAAGTGCTGCCTGCTGATCCAGACTTCCAAAATTAGTCGGTGCGTCAGGCTGCTCCTCTGTCAGCTGAGGATGTGCCAAAAATCCAAAAACATTAACCCGGTAGTTTACCGTTACACCAACCACACCGCGACGTGCAATTCTCTCTCCGTCAAATTCCATTTCGGCAGGATATCCACACTGGAGTCCTCCTCCGAAAAACCATACCAAAACCGGCTGTTTTTCTGTTACTTCTTTAGCACCTGTCCATACGTTCAGATACAGACAGTCCTCATCCATGGCAATTTCCGGATCCACATGCCACTCACGGATATACACGTTATCACCGATTCCCGGGACGCTCTGCATGGAAATCGGAGCAAAGCGATAGCATTCACGAACTCCATCCCAGTCTTCACAGGGCTGGGGTGCTCTCCATCTGTTCTCTCCTACCGGAGGAGCCGCAAAAGGGATTCCCTTAAATGCAGTTATCCTAGGGTCTGCGGCTTCAATACCTTTCACCCATCCATTTTCTGTCCGTACTGTTCTTAGCATAATTCCTACCTCCGTTAATTTTACTATTTCTTTCTGGGATCAATGTCATAAATCCGGTTAGGATCAAGCTCTGCAAAAGGTCCCGGCAGGCATCTTCCGTTCTCAATTTCTATTCCATAAAAATCTGCCTGTATCAATGCACTTGCATCTACTGATCGCGTCTTTTCCGGTTCAAATACAAAATTTCTTTTCTCCAGTTCACCTGGGAACGCAAAGGGTTTCTTTGCCGCCTTTTTGCAGGTAAAAGTCAGCTTTTCTGTATCAACATCAACGTCAAACCAGGCCTCCTGTCCATGCAGGTCAAAGCCGTAAAATTCCTGCCAAGCAGGAAGATGCAGGCATACCGGAGGCTGTGGATAAAGGATTCTCAGGTAACCGCCCTCTTCCTTTACGTAGCAATTACCCTCTGCCTCGTTGGCCTTGGTGGGCATCTTTATAGCCGCCTCCTCGCAATGATAGAAAATATTATTGATAAGCTTTGCATCCACAGAAGTTCCGCCTCTGTTCATTCCTTCCGCCCGAAATGAAACAGGCTTTGCGAAATATCCTGCACTGCGGCAGTTTCCTATGAGATTATTCACAATTCTTAGGTGATCCGTGCCTTCGCCATAAATACCGTAACCGTTCACGACATCATATTCTTCCATCTTGTACCAGCCGGTTGATCCAGGCTCAACCGGAATTTTCTTCGGATCAAAACGTCCCTCTACATTCCAGATTATGTTGTTATCGATCAGGTTGACTCCATCTCTTGTACACTCAATAAAGATAGCTTCTCTCTGCTCCTTGCCATCCAGGAACAGATTTCCTGTAATTCGGTTATTTTCGTTTCCACAATCAAGCCAAATATGATCCGCCCGGAATGTATTCCGAAACACATTGTGACGGATCAGGCCATCTACACTGTTATGAAGCTTGATAGCTCCTGCTTCCCAGGAAAGCTCCATTTTCTGCCAGCCCGTTCCCTCGATCAGGTTGTCCTCGATCAGCATATGAGCAGCAAAAAGTCCGGCGATGCCGCATACTCCCGCATCTTTGATTGTGCATCTTCTCACTACGCTGTGACCGATCACCTGTCCCGGAATCAGTTCGTGATGCCAGCATTCATTTCCTACATCGATGCCTACCGCATTGGACCAGTCAATGGTGCAGTCCTCGATGATCCAGTGGTGGCCTCTGTAACAGGAAAGAGCTCCCCGCTGAGGAACCGGTGCTCCTGTAGCCGCATGGGCACAGATAATTCCCTTTACTTTAATATAAGAAAGGAAGGGGAACTCCGGTGCGAAGCACTGCTCTCTGCATGTAATCTCAATCTTATGGTCTGAAGGATCTGCATCTCCCGGCAGACGGAAATGAACCGTCTGTCCATTGGCTTCTACCCAGTAGCTTCCCTGACATTTGGACATCTGATTATATAAAGCCACCTGCTGCAGAGGTTTTCCATCACAGAAAATCATTCCTCTTCGGTTCAGATAAGTAGTCATATCTGTTTTTTCATATTCAATAAATAACCTGTCGTGTAATATATTAACCGCACAAAACGGGTTATATCCTTTGAAAAGTTCTGGATTCAGGCGATATTCCCATATACGGATTTTTTCCCTGTCTATTTCATCTTTAAAATTCCCCTGAACACGCCAACCGGTGCTGGGGTTAAAATCTGTAACTAATTCAGAGGCCTTAATAACAACCTCATCGTCTCCATAAGCTTCAAAACTTACCATATTCTCCGGAGATGATCCTCCGGCTGTTGGGTGCACACACTCCCGATATTCCCCACCATGAATCAAAACACGGCTGCCTGCTGTTGCCAGCTTTGCCGCAGCATTAATTGTTTTCAGCGGTTTCTCCAAAGTACCCTCATTTGCATCATCTGCCATAGGGTGATTCTGATTAACATGAATTTCTTTTTTATAAGTTACCGGCACCTCCCAAAATTCAAAGGATTTTCCGTTTGGTAAAATTGCTGAATGATCCATATTGTTCCTGCCTTTCTACTAAAAACAAGGTGCGTCTTCCGGTAAGAGGCGCCTCAAAAATCAATCGTACCAGAATTGGTAACTATTTAGAACCAATTTTGAAATTACTGGGTGCTAGTTTAAGCCTTCAAACTGACCACACGATCATAGTCATATCCTCGATCCGGATTCACCTTTCCGGCATTCAGTTCGAAATAAACCACACCGTTTTCGTTTACAGGAAGCTCTACGCAGATATTTCCGTCCTCCTGCTTTTTACGCTCTGTTTTTACAAAAGGTCTGGATGATTCCCGAATCAGCTTCGTCTGTTCCTCACTCAGATTGGCAGGTTCTCCCATATCATGCCATACCTTCAAGGGATTACATGTTTCCTCATCTACCGTCTTAGTCAAGAAGCAGTACTCCTCCTGTTCAGCCGGAAATGTAAACTCCAACAGCATTTTTTCTTTACCCTGTTCTGTACTTTTACGGGCAATATTCCAGGCTACACCTAGATAATCACCGTTTGCACGTTTCAAAACGACAATATTGTCATCCTTATATACACAATTGGCTTCACTTTCCTCAAGCTTTTTGTAAAAAGCAAATGTCCAGAAGGTCGGCTTGGTAATACAGCCATTGGCAACCAGTCCAAAGCCGCCGTGGAATGGTGTAAAAGGAACTCCCAGCTCTTCAAACACATCACCAAATGTCCAGTAGGAATAGGATTCATTCACATCTCCCAATCTGGAAAGCTGCTGTGCTATAAAGGCCGCATTCAGGTTTGTATCATGAATGACGCCCTGAGGAGTATAGGAGCTGTTGAACTCCGTGATATGAATCTGCAGACCCTTATATTCCGGGAAACTATCAATAATATCTCTGGTTGTTTTTAAATTGGCAAAGCCGTCCTCTGCCTTCATCAGTTCAGAATATGCATAATGTCCAATACATTCCGGCGGATCAATGGTGTAATGATGTCTGGTTACGAAATCCACAGGTATGTGATTCTCATGGCAATATTCCATAAATGCCTGAATCCATTTCTCATCCGTTCCTCCACAAACAGCAGGGCCTCCTACACGGAATCCCGGATTCACTTCCTTTATGGCATCAAAGGTTCTATGGAACAGCTTAAAATATTCCTGCATATCCGCATTTTCCCAGAAGCCGCAAAGATTGGGCTCGTTCCATACTTCAATGGGCCATTGAATAACTTCCTCTTCTCCATAGCGTCCCATCAGATGCCGCAGCAATGAATGCACCATATTACACCACATATCATAATCTTTTGGAGGAGTGGTATTTCCCTGCCAGTAAAAGATAGTCTGGCTTCCACTTGCCAACTTTTTAGGCATAAAACCCAGTTCAAGAAAAGGTCTCAGCCCCACCTTCTTATAGGCATCCATTACTCTATCCAGATAAGTATAGTTGTACTCGACCCTTACCTTACCATCCTCCTCATAGGTCTGAAAGATCGCCATATCATCACAGAATAATCCATGTCCCCGGATATGCTTAAATCCGATTTCCTTTTGAACCAAGCGCAGCTCCTCCTGATATTCTTCTGTCAATGCAAGCCCCATTCTTCCGGTTCCCACACAATAATCTGCATTATTATGAAAAAAGGCCTTTGAATCCTTTGTAATCACGATCTTTTTTCTGTCATTCTCTGTTGCTCCACCCAAATTTGCCATGCATGTATCTCCTTCTTCTAAATCATGTTCCTATGCAGTCACGCATCAGATGTCTGACCGCTGCACGATCCGCAGCTCTCTGATGACGATTGCCATATTAATCTGATACTATCGCATTGATTTAAAGTTTCCAATGATTTATACTATAAGAAAATTGATATATCCTCTGATGTATCAGAACGGAGATTCCAGATGACTGAAATTGAATTTGTCGGCTACAGTGCCGTTCACCCCTCAGATTTTATATATGATGTTCCAAATGGCTTTACAGGCTATCTTCTGCTTCTTTTCGACTCTCCCTCGGAGCTGCTCATAGACGGAAGACTAATGCGGACAGCCGCCAATTCTGCTATTCTGTATACACCAGGAAGCAGGATTTATTACCGTGCTGCCGGTGAAGAATACCGGAATGACTGGATTCGTTTTCGTTCCGATCACTCCTTCGTGAAGCTGTTTCCGTTAACAAACACCCCATTTCCCGTAACAGATCCGGAATACTGTCATCAGCTTTTTAAATTACTAACCTGGGAGTCTGCCTTTTTCTCCTCTGAAAGCGAAGCAAACATTACTCACCTGCTGCGGGTTCTGTTCTCCAAATTAAGAGAAGGAACCCAGAATGAGTCCCCGGGTATTCACGATCATGAGCTGGCTGCATTGCATAAGATGATCTACAATAATCCTCAGCTTCCATGGAATATAAACATGATGGCTGCGAAGCTTCACTTAAGTCCCAGTCATCTTCAGACTCTCTATCACCGCCAATTTGGCTCCTCCTGCATGGACAATGTCATCGAAGGACGTCTGCGCCGTGCACAGGATTTATTAGAGTACAGCGAATACTCCATCCGCGACATTTCCGAGCAATGTGGTTATAATAATGTAGAGCATTTCTGCAGACAGTTCCGTCAGCATAACGGCTGTACCCCTGGACAATACCGGAAAAATGCATTAGCGGGAAGCAACAAAAGACTTCTCACCCACAATACCCTGGGAGGAAGGGAGTTTGAGAAGATTAATCGAAATATCCGGAAATAGTGTTTCGGTAGCTGCTTTATTCAGCATTTCCTTAAGCGTTTGGTTCTAACCGCATCCCGTTCCGGAAGGTTCCGTTCGTCGAGTTGAGATCCGTAATAAAGAACCGGTTTCCATTCCTTGATATTCTTGCATGAAGGCGGCTTACACTCTGATCATTTAACACAAGATCCACTGCTCCTGCCATTTTTCCAACTGTGATTGGCAGTTTTTGCAACGGGATATGATATTTGTTGCTCTTGTATCCCTTCATTCCTGCTTCTGCTATTTACATTTCCCCTCCACTGCGTCCCTCTGTTCTTCTCCCTTTCATCCCAGGGCATCTCCTGTGTGCCCCGATTCCAGCTTACATTTTGTACCGGAGCTTCCCGGCTCTGACTTCCCTGATTACCTTATAGGTCTTTACCAGATCCGTGATCAGCTCTTCAATCTCGCTCATAAATTCTGTGTCCTGATAATTTCCCTTCTCCACATCAAGAAGTTTCTGTTCTCTGACATTTCTTTGTCCTCTTTTCTTTGAATTATGAAAGAAAAATTATCCCTTCATATAACGAAACGCTCAGAGCCTGTTTTACAGTGGTCAAAAGCAATTTTTTTACTTTTTTTCTTACGAGTTTTCTTGCGAGTTTTTTTTAATACCACTCGTAAGAAACTCGTAACATTAGATTTCTGCATTTTTCTTGAAATTAAGTAAAAGAAAAAGAGCATATGGAATTGAATCCATACACTCTATGATTACTGAAACTTTATTTCATTTTTAATTCAACAAACTGGAAGCTGTCATTGCAAATTTTTTTTCATCACAACTGCATTACTTTTCTTCTTTCCCCATGCCAAAGTTACATTTTCTTTCTCTAAAAATCCTTGCCTTTTCCAGAAAGGCACTACGTTTCTTTGATAATCATTCACAACATCAATTCGGATGGAGTTTTTACCATCCTGTATCATTTCCCTTTCAAACTGTAAATATATATGGCTTCCTACACCTTTCCCTTGCAAATTTGCGGATAACATAAGCAATGAAAGATATACTTCCGGATTCGGCTTATAATCCAAGACACCTTCCACTACCAAACTTTCTTGATTAACAATTACGCAAGAATGAAAACCTTCTTTGTTCATGGTTGAAACTTCTTGTGCAACAAAATTTTCTGTAACAGTCTCCATACCTAAATGATGAAGCAAAAAAGTGCGATTTGAATTATAAATCTCTGCTATTTTGTAATAATCGTTTTCCTGTACAGCTCGTATGATATATTTTCCCATATACCTTTATCCTCTCTATAAAATTCATTTTTCCATTTCCTTAAATACTGGTTTAACTGTTTGGAATATATAAGCTAACTTACAAAACTGGAAGTCGTCTATTTCTTTGAACCATTGTTTTTATTGTCTTGTTTTTGCTTCTTTTTTTCTTTTATTCGCTCTTTAATCTTAAAAAATAATTCTAATGCCATTTGATTTGCTATCTGTCCCATAAGCAAACTCTCCTTCCATAATTCTAATTTTCCAATTTGACAAACTTGAATTTATCTTGCAATTAGAAACCATTTATCTTGTATATGGTTCAGTGTCTTTTCCATCATATACAAATGCTTTTATATCCGTATTTTCATCAACCCCAGCATGAATACCTACCGTGTATTCTTTATCTGTAACATTCTGAAAAGAATAGCAACCGCCAGCAGGAATACTGTCAGATACAAGTTCCTGTTTTCCTTCACAGAGCAGATGTACAGTAATGTCAAAATCGTTTCTGTTCTGGACTGTCAACACGCCTGTATTAGACAAAATTTTTGCGTCAGAATATGTAATTACATAGGAATCAGGCGTTGACTTTTCCGCACAGACCACAGAACACTCCCACTGTGTCTTTGCTTTTGCTTTTCGATAGGCTTCCGAAGACTTATATGTTGAAAATATAATCATTGTACTTATAGCAAGAATGCCAGTGATGACAAACGCTATTGTTACTTTTTTCTTCACAACCATCACCTCCACACACAAATTCCGATTTTTCGTTCTCAGCGACTTCCCAATAAACGAGAATTTAACGTTCTCTTTTATGCCTATCAATAAGCAACAAAACAAACATAATAAACCATATCCCGCATGCAATCAAACAACCAATTCCTAGATATTGGATATCTATGATTATTCCAATAATAAAAGGAACTGACATAAACATCATTCTTTTTCCATATGCCTTACACATAGCATTCTCATCGTATTTCTTTCGTTCATCCGCTGATTTCATATTATAACCCGACAAGAAATTAGCAGCTTTTCCTTCTGATTTATAAAACCACATTCCAAACAAAAACATAATCACTGCCATCATAAAGTCAAAAACAATATAGATCATATAATCATAGAACATATAATACAATTTCTCCTTTCAGCCAATCACTCTTATCTCTTTGAATTTTCTACATTACTCTTCAGCTTTGACCAAACATAGCAAATCAGTATATCCTGACTGCATAAGTAATTGCTTAAAACCAGACATCACTTCTTCTTTTGTATAATTATTATTTTTCAAAAACTCACTATCCTTCTCACTAAGGTATTGGTAGAAAAGAGCTGCTGCCATTACCTCATTTCTGTCTGTATAATCAATGCTATCTAAAAGTATATTCTCTGCTTCGTTAATTTCCCCAGAATCAATCATATCAAGAAAATCTTTCAAATTTTTCCCTGATACTTCATATTTATTTTCTTTTTCAAGTTCAACAGAAACATACTTTTTCCCAAACATTAAAGAAAATAATACTCTTACCATTTCTTTTATCATTCGCATAATATA
>ENA-OPSL01000256-OPSL01000256.1-human-gut-metagenome-genome-assembly--contig:-NODE-256-length-18144-cov-4.825253_pt1 | contig 18144 bp, 20 predicted proteins | sample MGYA00241458_ERZ501908 | MGnify/ENA primary metagenome ERZ501908 (study PRJEB25962, sample SAMEA2042444) | human gut metagenome | biome: human gut; feature: human-associated habitat; material: faeces... | reverse complement strand
CTTGGAATTCCTTATATTTGAATTATACAGGAAGCTCCTTGAGTATTTTTTTCATAGTTTCCAAAGCGTGATGTCTGTTTCTAAATACACCGCTTTGCGTGATTTTCTGCAAGTTGGCAATTTCACTTTCTGTCATTTCCAAGAAGTAATACATCAACAGAGTATTGCGTTTTCTTTCTGGAAGTTTCTTCAAGGCTTCTGCCAATTCATCATCAAGGACACGAATATCAATGCCACATACTGAAAAGATTGTATAATCTGTTTCGTAGTCGTCCCAAACAGCCATTTTATCAACAAGGACATCTGGCAATTCGCTGAAAGATATTTCTTTATTCTTACGACGGTTTAATTCCTTGTAATAATCTTTCACGACACTACGGACAACTTTCTTTAAACAACTTTCAAAACGACATTGAACTGTTTTCTGGAAGTCAGACGGTTTCATCAATCTCACCTCCTTTCCTTTATGATTTGAAAAGTGTTTATCCCTCTTTCCGCACCATATAAGGACAGCTAGGTGTGATTTAATGACCTCTTTTGAAAAATTTTTGGATTTTTTTCTGGTATGAAAAAAGCCCGCACAAAACAAGTAGTTTGTACGAGCTAAAAAGTAAATATTTGATAGTTGTTTATTACTGTATTTTTTTTGGATATTTTGTATATTGTTTAAAATTTTCCATACCATAACCCTCTTTACATCTTATTGATAATATCAATATTATTTATCGTTCTTCTTTTGATTTTCTATTTTTTGGAGCGTACCTCGTTTTAATTGTAAAATAACATCAGCACGTTTTGCGATTTCATTTGAGTGCGTAACAATAATTGCACATTTATTCATTTGGCGAACATTGTTTTCCAATATTTGCATAATCGACATAGCAGTATCTTCGTCAAGATTTCCCGTTGGTTCATCAGCCAATATGACAGGGGCTTCACTTGCTAAAGCTCTTGCTATCGCTACACGTTGCTGTTGCCCTCCAGAAAGCTGTAACACATTTCGTTTCATTTCTTCTTTTGTTAAGCCCATTTTTTCTAAAATCGGTTCGGGTGGTAGCTTGCTTGTCAACTTCACATTTTCCAAAGGTGTCATATAATCTATCAGATTATATGCTTGAAAAACAAAGGAAACATGATTACGACGATGATTTGCTAACCCTTTTTCCATAATATCCTCTCCGTTAAACAATATCTTGCCCTTTGTAGCACTATCTAGTCCGCCCAGCAATGAAAGCAATGTTGTTTTACCACAACCAGACTGTCCTAGAATTGCATATATTTTGCCTAATTCCATTTCTGCACTAATATTACTAAATACATTCTTTTTCTTGTCATAGCTATAACTCAAATTTGAAAATGATAATATACTCATAAAAATCCTCCTAGTCCATTTTGGATAAAATATCTTTCGGGTTTAATCGAATAACTGTGTAAGAAGCGACAAGCACGGAAAAACATACCAAAACAAGTCCTATACTATAAACCATTACCATATCTGATGTTGAAATAGAAACTGTTAAATCAGTTGCACTTTCTCCCGCTTTTTGAATGATGTAAGCTCCAATCTTATCTGCAAAAGTTATTGATAAACAAGCTGATACAATCATTGATAAGAATGTAACCACTATATTCTCTGTTAAAAACTGTCCGATAATCTCTGCTTTACTACGTCCTACTGCAAGTAAAATACCAATTTCTTTTTTACGTCCTCTTGTCCATAACACAAGTAATAAAATTACGATAAATACTCCAATCAATGTAATCACGAGTACAGTTGTATCTACCATACTTCCAAAAAAGGACAATGGTGTTGATACTAAGTCAAAATCTTCTGAATTGAGATTAAAAGTAAATGTTTTTCCTTTTACTTCTGGAAGATTTTTGATTGTTTCCATAAGCTCTTTCGCTTCTTCTGGTGTATGAGTATAAACATCAAGGAAATCATAACCCTCGGAATCGTAAAGCTCACTTAAACTGTTCATATCTATATAGCCTAAATTTGCTGGAATATCGCTAGGTGTAATAGCTGATTTTGACATTCCCTCTGTACCACTAAAAATCCCTATAATCTTGAATGTCGTATCTGTAATATCAACATCTGTTTCTGTTATAAATTCAATATTATCGCCAACAGAAAGATTATTTTTATCAGCCAATTCTTTTGAGATTAAAGCAACATAAGAATCATCAGCTTTAATATGACGACCTTCTTCTAATTTATAAGTCCCATTCAAAAATCTTGTGTCTAAAGAAGAATTTAAGACTGCTTGATATGGTGTTGCTAACCCCTCTGTAACCATTGCTGGAAAAGGAGAAAAACTTTTCGGTACTCCCCAATATCCTTCTGAACTTTTCGCATTATATCCTATTACATTTTCAAGTTTGGAAATTTTATCAACAATTTTTTCTGTAATGAAATCGCCATTGTAAGTATATCCAGAAGCACCATTTCCAAAATCCTCTGCCGAACCATAATTTGCTTGATTGTTTGTATCAAGTTCAATCCGAACAGAAGCACCTACCGTTTCTTTGATTTGTTTTGTTCCTTGCTCCACAGCCTTTTCACTAGAAATTGCAATCAAAACAGTTGTTGATAGTAATGTGAATGTCAATAGGAGTAATAAGCTACGAAGCCTTTGCCTCCAGCAGTATTTTAAAGCTCGCTTAAAAAAATTCATATAAATATCCTCCTAACTCATTTTTGTTAATATTTCTTTTGGCTTCAATGAAAGTACCGTCGCACTTGAAATAACAACTGTTAATGTTGTAGTGCATATTTCAATCAGCAATAATATTGCTACGTTCAAATATTCTAATTGTAAATAATTGTATTGATTTACGGTTTTCGTATTTGAAGCGGTATGAATAACAGAATCTAATAGGAAATTGTTTAATACAACAGATATAGGAATAAAAATAATTGCGGCAAATATAAATCCTATGAATAACAAAACAAGTGTTTCTAAAACAAATTGTCCGATAATTTCTTTTTTATCATTCCCTATGGAAAGTAAAATACCAGCTTCTTTTATTCGCCCTCTTATCCGCAAAGTCATAATTAGTATCAAAATCAAAATACCTAAAACAGAAACAATCCCAATAAGAGAAGATACTATTTTCTGTATGCTTTCAAGTTGCTTTGCTATTTTGGAAAATTTAAAATCATTTTTTTCTATAATATGGTTTTCCCAGTTAATAGAAGTTATTTTTTCTGTTTTTTTGGTTATTTCATCAAGTAATAATGGGTCTGAAATAAAGAAAGACACTTCGCCGTTATATATTTGGGGTTTACCCGAATCAAAAAGTAACTGACTATCAGAAAACATTATATTCTCTGCTTTTTTTGCCGTTGGATTTAAACCACTATCTGTATTATCTTTAATTTCATAAATACCTTTTATTTCTACTGTTGCAAAAGAAGAAGTTTCTTTTAATAAATCAAGATATTTGCCATTTTCATTTCCAAATTCCGCATGGTTTAACAAAATTGTATCTCCAATAGATAATTGATTTGCTTGTGCCAATTCCTTGCTAATTAAAACTTTGTTTTTATCTTCTGGTGTAATATGGTTACCCTCTATCAATCGGTATTCTTCATTGAAAAAAGCCTTACTCAAACTAGAATCTCGCACTGCTTTAATTTGCCCCATATTACTATCTTCACTATGTCCCACTCCTGCAATAAATGAAATGTTTTGTCCTTTTACATAACCACTTTGCTCGGTATTATATGTTTTCAGTTCATTCCCGATAATATCTAATATCTTTTGGATAGAAGTTTCATTGATCGTTGGAGTTCCTTTACTGAAAACTTGTCCGTTTTCTGCTGTGAACTGTTCGTATGGTCTGACATCAAAAGAAGCTCCTATTGTAGAACGCAAGTCTTTTGATATTTGAGAAATTCCTTGAAGAACGGAACTTCCCGTCAGTAAAGAACATGAGATAAGAAAAAATACGATACACAAGATAAAGTTTTTTCCTTTTTTGCGAGTTAAATATAAGAAAACCCGCTTACCTATGTGCATAAAAACACCGTCCTTTCTTTTTGATTATCTACATCATAAAGCAGGACGGTTTAGATTTGATTTAATTCCTATTTAGTTTTGATTTAATTTTTGAGAATTTATTGTGATTTTAAAGCAGACACTATTATCCTCATTTTTAATTTGATATGGAAAATGGTGTTGCTCTAAAATGTTTTTCACAAGGTAAAGTCCCAATCCACTACCACCAGTTAATTTATTATGGGATTTTTCTACCCGATAGAATGGAGTAAATATTTTATCCAAATCATTATCAGGAATGGTAATACCCTCATTTTTGATTATCAATTCTTGTGTTGAAAGAGTAACATATATATTTGAATTTATAGGAGAATGTCGAACAGCATTACTTATGATATTATGTAGTGCTTTTTCAAATAGAGATTGATTCCCCATGACTTGAATTTGTTCTGCTATCTGCTGATGTATGGTTATATTTTTTTCCTTTGCCAACGGATATAAATGTTCACAAGTATGCTTCAAAATATCTGTTACAGAGATAGGTTTCATATCATCTATAACTTTTAGTTCCAGTTTTGAAATAGATAGAATTTCTTTCACAAGACTTTCCATGTTTTCTATTTCATTTAATGTTTCCGGCAAAATTTTTTTCGTATCTTTATAACGTCCAATTTCCATAATCATACTTTCTACCTGCCCCTTGATAATTGTTATCGGTGTTTTCAATTCATGGGAAGCAGTAGCAAAAAAATATTGCTGTTGTTTATTCAAGTTTTCAATATGTTTCATATCTTCTTTTAATTGTTTATTTGCAGATTCAAGTTCATTCATAGTATTAGACAATTCTTTTGACATGGTATTTAAACTGTTTGCCAGTATTCCGATTTCATCAGTACGCTTCACATTACATTCCCATGTCATATCCAATTTTGCCATACGCTTTGAAACCTCGCTAATTTCAACAATAGGCTTCACAATTAAATGACTACAAATCCAAGCCCCCAAAAATGAAATAAAAAAGATAATGATTAAAAGAAAAGGCAATAATTTTAATAAGGCATTTATTAACTCATGGCTCGAAGAAATAGGTGCAATGACATTTAATACATATGTTTCTACTCTATCAGAAAATTGAATTTCTTGAGCAAAAGATAACATCTCTGTTTTGTTTGACGAAGTTTCAGAAGAATTTCCATACTGATATTTTTGACCGTCAGCTTGAAATACAATCGTTGCTTGATTGTCTGAACAGAATGTTTCTAATACATCTTTTGAATTTTCAAATTTTGTTTTAGAAAGTGTGTTTGTCAATTCTTCAATTTCTGCATTTATACTTTGTGATGATACAGCCACATAACTTTTAGGCAGGCAAAACATAATACTTCCATAAATAAGAAAACTGCATAAAATCAAAGAACCTGCAATCCACAAGAAAACTTTTACGCTTAAACTATTTTTAATTTTCACTTTCAAGTTTATATCCCACCCCTCGTATTGTATGAATGCAGTCTGTATCTAATTTACGTCGTAAATTCATAATATGTATATTTACTGTCTTTTCGTCGCCCATGAAATCATATCCCCACACTTGCTGTATGAGAATATCTCTAGTAAGAACTTGATTCTTATGATTTAAAAAAGTTTGTAAAAGCTCAAATTCAAGCTGTGTCAGATTTATGGGAACATTATCTTTATATACCTCATGACTATCTACATGAAGCTCTATCCCTTGAGTCGATAATATTTTTTGTTTTTCTGATTTTTCCTTAAATCGTCTAAGCACAGCTTCAATTCTCATCAAGACAAGTTTAAGGGAAAAAGGCTTTGTAATATAATCATCAACTTGCAATTCAAATGCCCGTATCTGTGCTTCTTCTTCGTCCATAGCAGTAAGCATAATAATCGGAATTTTAGACTCTTTACGAACTAATTCACATACAGCATATCCGTCTATTTTAGGCATCATTATATCTAACAAAATAAGAGAAAAGGATTGTTTTTGAAAAAGAGAAAGCCCCTCTAAACCATCACTTGCTAATGAAACTTCATATCCTGCTTCAATTAGTAGTTCATATAAAACCGATTGTATTGCCTTTTCATCTTCAATAATCAATATATGTTCTTTCATACAAACACCACCTATGAATTTTATGATTAAAGCAATTCTACCATAGAATTATTTAGATTTGATTTAAAACCAAAAATTAAAATAAATAAAAGCGTACAATTTCTATAAAATGCACGCTTTACTTCTATGAAATAACAGATACAAAACTTATGATTGTAGTTAATAGAGATTATTTTCTTTGATTAGTCGTTCAAAATATTCCTTTTTCTTCGTTGGAAGTTGAGCTAAAAATTCTTCCAGCCATTTTTCTTCTTCTTCCAAAATTCCCTCGTCCTCATAATACTCTGGATATTCCAAATATATTTCATGCTCTCTTTCTTCTTGTTCTTCATCAGCTTGTGCTAAGTCCATATATTTTCCAATAAGAAATTGAAGATATTGACTATACCCAAGAGAACCAACTAAATAAGTAATTCGTTGATAGTCTTTTAATGTCATTTCTCTTTTTCCACTTAAAAGGTCATGGTCGTAAGAAGAACAAACCTCTAAAAATTCCTGCTCCTGCAATTCTGCTTTTTTCATCATACACGCTCCACATCTGCTAAAATTTCAATTTTTTGCTAACTACGCAAATAAATTCTTCTGGACTGGGTATCTTATTACCGAATAAGCGTTGAAATTCTGCTTGCTTGTCTGGGTCATCACTATTTCTGGCTTCCTCAATAGCATACTGCATTTCTCTGCGAATTTCAGCTACCAAACAGCCATTTGTCTTTGCCATTCTTTTTATCAGCTCTTTGCTGTCTTTTTTGCGAAATTTTAACATATAGACACACCTCTTTTCATTTATTTTTTCATATATTTTAAACTTTTCACTCCGAATATATACTGTATAAATTGTTCCTTTATACAAAGTATTATATTACACTCTGCGAATGGTTACAATATAAAAAAGCAGGAAAGGAGAGGAAACTGTGGAAGTTGATTACAAAGCAATCGGACAGCGTATTAAAATTGCAAGAATTAAAAAGGGCGTAACACAAGAAACTGTTGCAGACCTTATCGACATTACACCAGCACACATGAGCAATGTAGAAACGGGAAAAACAAAAGTCTGTTTACCAACCTTGATTGCGATTGCCAATGCACTTTCTGTATCAGTCGATACTCTTTTATGCGATAATGTGATTGCTTCTAAAATCGTTTTTGAAAAAGAAGCAAAAGATATTTTTTCGGACTGTGATGAATACGAAGTTCGTTTCTTAGTAGATTTAATGAAGTCTGCTAAAATAGCGTTTCGTAAAGATAAGGATATACGCAATCACTTTCAAAAATAACCGTAGCTGTAAGGCACATAAATGTGTATTACAGGCTACGGTCTTTTTATATTATTTATCCTACAATCTTCCAGTTGCTATCCTTATGTAACACAAGCTCGTATTGTGATACCTGCGTAGCCTTTGTCTGATTATCAAGGAATTTTACGGCAACCTTGACTTTCACATTGTCCCCGTCCTTTGTAAAGATAGGGTTTATCAGTTCAGAATAAAGGTAGTCCCTGCCGATAGGTTCAAGGACATTTCCTGCCACATAGTAAGCAAGTTCCTTTTCCGTTGCGGTCGGGTAGAGCTTAAAGAATGTTTCCAGAAATGCGGTAGCGTCATTGACAGTATCAGCGTCCACGCTTGCGTCTGCTTCTGGTGTCTTAGGCTCATAGTCTGATTTTTCGATTGCTGGTGCAAGGGTAGGGTTCTGAACGATTACCATATCCCCGTCAGCGTCTACATGGACTTTTACCGTATAGGTTGCCTTGACATTGCTTATCTGTTCTCCCTCTTTTATCTGCTGATCTACTTCGTAGGTAGCAGAAAAAGTGTCCGTTCCCAACTGTTCGATACTCCACACAATCACATCTGTAACCGTGGAGCTGGTCGGTATATCGGTTCTAATGGTGTCTACATTTAAGTCCTGCAATTCCTTTGTCAGATAACCGCTGATTGCCTGCGTCCTTACTTCAATCGCTTCTTTGCTGTTATTCCATGTGTAATAGGACTTTGCAAAGTTCTTCACGAAATTTTCTATCCCGTTGGTGTCCTGCAAGCGAAGTTCAATGATTTCTTTTTCGTGGGTCGTGTGCTGGTCGATAGCCGTAAAATTCTTATACACCCCAAAGCTCACGCTTGCGATAAGCACCACCCACAACGCAATCACGGTTTTCTTATGTGTGCCTACCATGACAGTACGCACCTTTTTTTCTTTTGGTTTTTTGAGAGTTTCTGTCTGTTTCTTATTCTTCTTAAACATATTTTTCAAGTCCTTTCTATTGTTTTACTCGTCCTGCACCGATTAAGTGCTGTTGCCAGTAACTACTGCTTAGGTCTGCATATCCTATCGGGTCGCCTGCATGGTACATCTGATTATTTCCTACATAGATACCGACGTGGGTTACATATGAACCAGCGTTATAAGTAGAATGGAAAAACACCAAGTCCCCAGCTTTTGCCTGCGAGAGTGGAAGATGTTGGGTAGCGTCATATTGCATTTGTGCGGTTCTCGGTAAGGAGATACCAGCTTTTCCATAGCACCATTGCGTCAGTCCCGAACAGTCAAAGGAAGTGTTGGGGTTACTGCCCCCATACACATATTTCCAGCCTTGATATTTCAATGCTTCATTCATTACCTTTTGTGCCAGTTCTCCCGATACCTGCGGAACAGTTAAATACTGATTGACTAATTCCACATAGAACATATTTCCATAGCCATACCGCCAGCCCCCATTTTTCGCAACGGCTATCGGGTTGGTGTAAGTTACTTTCTTTCCACCCGATTTCTCACGGGCGAAGCTCTCTGCAAGATTAAAAGTGTGTTTCTTTCCTTTTCCTGCCACATAACCCACATAACCACCGCCATAGTTATAGGACTGTATTGCTACATTCAAATCGTCGATACCTTGATTTTTGCAGGAAGAAAGCAGGGACGCAAAATACTTACACCCCTGCTTGATTGAGCTTTCCGTATCTAAAGAGTTAGGCGGTAAACCAAGACTTTCCGAACTCTGCATAACATCTTCTGCCGTACCGCCACTTTCTACTTGAATGATAGCCAATAGCACATTGACATACTCGGATATACCGTTTTCTCTGGCGTATTTTTCTACCATAGGCTGATGTTTCAAGACTTCTGCGGATAAGTTCATACCCGTAATGCCAGAAGAAAAGTTGCTGTTCTCGTCGTCGCTGTCCGCACTAATCAACACCCCAAAGAAAAGCACTAGAGAAAAGAGGATAGGAAACAGACTGCCAATGAGAGCGATATGTTTCAGTTTCATTTTTTCTTCTGTCCTTTCTTCGTTACAAGGTTACGGGTTTTCTCTATGGTCTGCTGGTTCTTTTGGACGGTTTGCGTTTGCTGAACCTTTGTCCTGCGGTCTTTGGTATAATTCTGGCGTGTTTCCTGCGATACCACTTTTTCAACATTCTGCTTATGTACTGGCTGTGCAGACTGGGTCGCTTTCCTATCAGAAGCACCAGAAGATAACGGACGCTCTTTGATAACATTTGTCTTGACTGGCTCACTTGCTTTTGAAGTGGTCGCTGTGGCAGGGCGTTTCACTTCCTGCATTTTTTCAGCACTCGGCTTTGGAATGATTGAAGCTGTGGCTGGTCGCTCATGGGGACGGGTAGCTCCCGTTGTCGCTGATCCGTCAGCCTTTCGCTGTGCCTGCCTTGCTTCTTGTGCCTTTTGAAGCTCCATACGCTTATCAGCGATATTCTGTCTATGCTGTTCCTGCTTTTCCATGCGTCCCGTCTGTCTGGACTGCTGTTCCTGCACCATGCCACGCTTGAAGTCGGACACGCTGGACTTTGCCTTTTCCTTTGCGGAATACACCGCATAAGCGGTCTGTGTCGGCATATCCTTGATGTTTTCTTTGACAGCGTTTGCCTTGTCTTTTACTTTATTTTTCGTATCTAAGACAGCACCGACAGCAGAACCAGCACGATTTCCAAAACTGGAAGAAGTGTTGCTTCGTGAAAAAGTACGTTTATCTTTTTGAGGATTACTCCTTGAAGAACCATTCCCCGATAGCATAGCTCCCGTAACCGCACCTGTGCCAGCTCCAACCATACTTCCACGACTAACAGCTCTAGCCATGCGTCGCTCCATGCTTCTAGCCCTATGTCGCATAAACAGATATGGTCTGCGGAAAATTCTTCGTCCCATGCTTTGACTGTCGCCAGCATTAAGTGAGAACATACTCATTAAGTCGCCCAGTTTCATATAGATACCAGCAAAACACACTATCTGCAAGAACGCCACCATAAAGAACGGGTAGTCTGTGGAGATGTTATAAAACATACTGGAAATGCTAAATGCCACCGTTACAATGAGCGTTATTCCTGCCCGTGTCATTATGGTATTAAATACCCTTACGATTGCCTGCTTTGCCATGCTTTCATAGCTCGGTATCATGGATAGTAAAAAGCTGATAGGTAAAAACATTGCAAAGATAATAAAAAGTATCTGGCTAAACAACATCATGCCCGTAAGCAAGAATACAAATATCGTGATACCTAAGTTGAAGAACAAGAGGAAAAACACCATACCCAAACGATTTACCACCTGCGGTATCGTCAGATTGTTGTTGTCGTTATCCTCGATTTCTGTTTTCACGACTTCCTCTCTGGTCTTTCCGTCCTCGTCCTCTGGGCTTGCTGATACGAGAGCTTCCACACGGTCTGTCCCGATTTCCTCTGCGTTACTGTTACCAAATTGAAGCAAGAGCCACGGCTGTTGTACTTGAATAGAAAATAAGCTGTCCCGTATCAAGTCCACGCTGTCCTTACCCTCACTGTCAGAGTTGGGGAGCATGATTTTTGTTCCCAAGTCCAAAGAAGCGGTACTGATGTCTGATGAAAATTCATTTATCTTCTTGATGTAGTCGGGAGCATAGGCAATAAATGAAGCGGACAGAATGAACACCACCACAAAGTTGATAACAGCGTGAAGTGCCTTGCTGGTTTCTCTTTTTATCAGTCCCGTATAAGCAACATAAATTCCTACTACTAAGATAATGAGAAGCAGGAAACCAACATAGAAGCCCGTAGAAGAAAAGCCGTTCTGTGTTACGCCTGCAAGGGTCTGTATGCTTTTCCCGATACTGTCTGCCATATCGTTAATGAAGTCCAGCTTATAGGCTTCCTGCACCACATAGCCCGTTGCATTACTCAAATAAAGGCTTATCGTCCAGACAAAGTTGGTAATACAGTAAAGCCCGTACTGTACCGATTTTCCAATACCGTCCAGCCAGTTCCACGGTAGCCACGACCAGCTATTATCCACATAAAAATCAAGCTGGTAGTTGGAAAGGGGATATTTTGAGTAAAGATTTTCTGCGTTTATGGTATCGTCCACAAGCCCCGTCGCATGAGCCACCGTCCCCAGAAGTGAAAGCAGGATAAGGGAGAGTGCCACGACAAACAGAGCCATTTTGAGAAATTGGAAAATCTTCTTTTTTGTGAACGCACCTTTTATCCTTTCTTTCATCACTCCACCTCATTTCTCTGTACGGGCGGTCTGGTATCAAAGGCGTGTAGCAGTTCTTCAAAGACTGGGTGTATCTGCACCACACCGACACGCCCGTATAAGTCCTGCAATAAGCATTGTCCGTTTTCCAAATCACGCAAGCGTTTCTGGTTATTTTCGTCGTCCTTGTCGATACCGAAAAACTCTAAGGTCTGCTTTATCTCGTTTATATCCGTGCTTCTAAATGCAAACTTTAAGCCGATATTGTTTTTCAGACTTTCCTTTGACACGTCATAGGCAGACTGGGTAACGAAATAAACGCCTGCCTGCATAGCTCGTCCAGCACGCACCAGCTTATTTGATAAGGTTTCGCCTTGTGCCACATTTAAGAACGCCCACGCTTCGTCCAAATCGACAATCTTAAAAATGCTTCTGTCCGAATGGATAAAATCAAGGGCAAAGGTACTAATCACAATCAGCATAGACACCGACAATAATTCAATGGTCGTGTATTCCTCAAAAGTGGTATCTTTATCTGGCAGTACAAGGTCGGCTACTTGAATGATATTGAGCTGGTTATCTAAACTGATTGCATTTTCCACCGTACCATCTGAAAACAGCAGATGTGCAAAGTCGTAGTCCGTGAAGCTGTCGATATGGTCTGCGATATTTCTTGCTATGGGCGTATCTTCACGGCGTAGCTCGTCTATCACATGGAGCAAGCCCCGACTGTCGCTCTGGGTAACGGAACGAACCGCCTTACGTAACACAGGAAATTTTTCGCCGTCCCTAGAGGAAATACCCGTAAGGAATGTTAAGATGTCGATTGCCAGACTTTCAGCGTCTTTTACATTCTTCATAATCACAAACGGGTCAAGAAGTCCTGCATTGCCTTTATCGCTTGTTAGGTTTACGATATTGATTTCATGGGCGATTTCTGAAAGTGTTTCTTTCCAGTTGCCACGCTCACTTTTAGGGTCTAACAGAAGTGCTTGACCGCCAAACAGCACCGCGTAATATACCAGAAGATTGTTACAGAACGATTTCCCACCGCCAAGCGAACCGACAAAAGCAGACGCTAAAGCGTTGGTAACTGTACCTTTTACACCTTGACTGGCAAGGGACGGTTGCAGGTACACATTTCTTCCCGTATCAACAGAATAGCCCATATAGATACCCGTAGTTTCTCCTAACTGCTGTGTCGCACCAAAACCAAGCCCTGCTAGAAAATCTGATTTTACATACTGCACATAATCATTGATATATCGCTTGCTGGCTGGTAAAAATTCAGAATGAAGCCCCAGCATATCCCCAGCAGGACGCACCAGCTTTACATTGAGGTCGTCGTAAAAGTCCTTGACTTCATCACAACGGCGTTTCAGCTCGTCAAGATCGGGTGCAGACACCCGTATGACGTAGCTTAACTTATACATACTTTCTTTGCTCTGGTCTAAGTCCGTTTCCAGCTCGTCCACGCTGTCTAAAGCGTCCACCACATTTGAGCTGGTTTCACTTCCAGCTTGATAGGCGTGATTGTCAAGGTCTTTCAATTCCTTTTTCTTGTTGCGGACTGTCGTTAATGCTTTCCGATTTTCCACGATTTCTACATTCATAGAAGTATCAACGGGGAATGTGAATTGCTGTTGCTGGAAATAGAAGATTTCACTTGACGGAAAATCAAGCTCGCCGACAATCGCATTGACGGTAAAATAGGACACATAGCTTTCCTTGTCCTCATGTTCCAATCTTAAATACCGCTGGCTTTCCTCAATCACACACCTTGTCGGACGGATAAGGTCGTAGTATTTTATCAGCGTTTCTTTGTTCAATTTCTTCTTTGGTAGCTGGTACTCATAATCTTCATAGGCGATACCGTCCCTGCCGTAAAGATGTTCCATGAGATACCCAAAATCATGGATTTCCAAGCGACGCACCTTAAAGCGACGGGAGATTTTATTTTCCAGTAACTTTTCCATTTTCATGTAACGGTTGATTTCATCATTCGGCATGGAAACAAAATCATTCATCAGCGTGTGGTTCACTTCATGAAGAAATTCTGTGAACGTCAGCCACGCCGATTTTTTGATGTTCTTCAGATTGAGCTGTTCTTCCGTAACCATGAGCTTAAAGCCAAGAAAAAAGCGGTAGTCCACTTGATTGTCCCCAATCATAGATACTAACGCTTCGGTCTGTTCGTCTATTTTCTGGTAAGCAACTTCCTTTAATTTTCCCGTTACCAGCTTCTTTGACTGCTCCTGCATACTTTTAATTGAGCTTTCTGTGGCAATCTGCAACGCATGAATTTTTCCCTCACGGGACTGTGCAATGAGCTGTCTGAAACTGTCATGCACGATAAATTTCTGCTCTGCGGATAAGAAAGAATAGTTGTACGGTATCAGCTCATAATAGGCGAACACCTCATTGTCCTTGTTCCAGACAAGGTTGTTGTCAATATATTTTATCGGGAACATAGTTCACACTCCTTACTGCCGTGATTGTTTCATTGAGTATCTGCTTATGCAGTTTTACGGCTTTTCCTGCATAAGTGATTTTTGGTCGCAGGGCATAGGTTATCTGTGATTTCAAAAAGCTGTACGGCTTCTTTCCGTCAAAGGTTTTCTGCGACATGAACCAAGTGAGAGCAACGGGAATACCAAAGTATTTGAGAAATGCTCCCTCAATCATGGAAAGTGGGGGAATATCCCCAAACAGAATAATGAGAAATTCCGTAATCACAAACCATGTAATCTGTGTAAAGGTAACGGGAAAGGGTAAGTTAAAGTCATTGATTGCATACAAGACTTTTTCCACGTTCCAGATACCCGTATAAGATTTAATCTTTTTCAAGTTCTTTCAGCTCCTTTCGTAAGTTTCTAAATAGAAAAGGACAGCCATTTTCAGACTGTCCCTTAAAGAGAAATACGCTGTCAGTAACAACAATGCTTGTCGCTGATCTTCCAGCGTTAATATGGTATCTCGCACATACCTCGGCTTGTTTCAATAAAGCAACCGCCCATATCCAAATCTCGCCCGTAGGCTTCATAGTCAATGTAATTCTGTAAGCTGGGTGGAATGTCCCCAAGTGCCTGCAATTCGTCTATGTAATAATAGGCAACGTCTGTCATGGTTTCACAGTCGGGATAATAATAAATGTCGTCCTTGTGTTCCACGACTTCTTCCAGCGTCCCGTAGTGGCTGATAAATTCGTCCAGACACTCTACGATATAGTCGGGAAGTTCCTCTATCATTTCATACATCTCATTAAGTTCTTCAATGGAAACATACTCGCCAATCGCAATAGGAAAGTTATCGGTATCATGGATAGCGTATTCCTCATACTGTTCATTCAATCCGATTTTTTCTTTTACATCTTCCTCGTCAATGGGGAACGTGAACCAAGCACCGACTAAATAGCCCTCATTGTATTTGCCAAGATTAGCAATGTAAACCGCCATATCATCAATCATAAGCACCACCTCATTTCCTACTCTGGCAGTTCAAAAATACCGTGTTCTGTTACTAAAAATTTCCCGTGTTCCTGCAAGTGAGAAGCGTAGGCTTCAAAGTCAAAATAGTATTCTTGACAGTCCTCGGATAAATGTTTGAACGTCGGGTCGTTCATCAGCTTTTGCCTTGCAACATCTATCATGCTTTTGCAGTCGGGATAAACGGTAATCACGTTCCTGCAAATATAAAGTGCTTCTAAATTCTCAAACACCGTAAGTAGTGATACATATTCTTCTTGCATATCGCTTGAAAGCTGGCGGTACATAAAATCTAATTCGTTGAGCTGATACACACTTGTATGTTCGTGGATTTCATCAGCAAAGGGCAGTACCTTTTCGATAATACAATAATCTTGACTTTCTGCACCGACACCTAACTTTTCTTCAAACTCGGCAACATCTATCGGCAGGTCGAACCAGTATGATGTTGTTTCTTCGCCAGTTGTTCCTTTCGTTTCCACCAGCACCCTTGTTTCCTGCATTGTTCCTCACGTCCTTTCTGTTGTTTCATCACATCTTTTATGGTCTGGTACGACATACCAAACACATATTTAGAAAAATCTTCTAACTGTCTTTCTTCATAGTCGGCAGGGTTCAGCCGTTTCATTTCATGCCACACCTTACGCTTGTAAGAGGGCAGGTCGGAAAGATAATCACAGCCGACTTTTGCCTGCATATCCTTAAAAATATCGCTCATTTCATCACTCCAATCTGAAATTTTGGTAAGAAAAAAGCAGTCAATCCTAAGACTAACTGCTTTTTAAAACATATAAGAACTTATATTTTATTTTGAGAAAAACACACCATAAAGAACGATAAGTGAAAAAAATATTAGCACTCCAGTTCCAATTATATAACATAGTCTAATAAATTTTTTTCCCTCATTTATATCATCGTATATGGAAGATAATTTTTCATTATTTAAATTTTTTTCTCTTACTTCTTGCACGTCAATATCTCTTACCAGTTCATCTAATGTCAATCCAAAGAAATCACTCAATAATACTAATCGTTGAAAATCTGGGTATGATTGACAAGACTCCCATTTTGAAATTGTTTGTCTGGAAACCTTTAGTTCATTTCCCAATTCTTCTTGTGAAAGACCTTTGGACTTTCTTAAATTTATCAGTTTTTCATTAAAGTTCATAAGTAGCCTCCTAAAATAAATTATATTTGCGACCGCAAAATGAGTATTGCAAATATGATGATTTCTTGCAACCAACCTTTGTTGGCAATTTGTCAACCATTCATTACATCAGTATAATTCACTAATATTTGTCATAAAGTAAAGAAATATTAACCACATATAAGTTTATTTTTCATGCTCCAATTATAGCATTCTCATATCAGCACCACAATAAAATTTTACGTACCGATAATCTTATTGAACAGCTCCAACAGACACTATTTCATTACTCCAATCTGAAATTTTGGTAAGAAAAAAGCAGTCAATCCTAAGACTAACTGCTTTGTGTGTATGGATATGAAATTGTTTATCAGACATATTGTTTGAAAAATACATTTAACTTTTGCCCTAGTAGTGTTGGCGTATCTGTATTTACTTCATGTCCTGCATTTTCAATAATAGCTATTTCTGCGTTTTCTATCTGTTGTTGCAATTCTAAAGAAGCTTTTTTATTTATCTTATCCTTATCGCCACAGACAACAAGTACCGAACATGATATTTTTTTCAGTTCATGTTTAAAATTAAGTTCTGTCATAGATTTGCATAGATTGATAAAATCTGTTTTCTGAAAGCCCATTTTTTCAAATGCTGAACAAGGCATAATACGGAATATCAGATTTTGCATTTTTAACAGATACTTTGGCATTTCATATTGTGTGCCTATTAACACTAATGAGTTCATTTTTTCTGGGTGTTCTATCGCATACTGCATAGCAAGAATACCACCTAAAGAAAGTCCACAAATATTTAGCGGTTCTTCAAACTGTTCACAGTATGTTTCCAATGTCCGATACAATGTATCATAACATGGTGTTTTCCCAGAAAGCCAATCTGATAAATTCGGACATAAAACTTCAAAATCATCATTGAATACTTTTACGGTATCACTCCAACTTTCAGAAGATTGTCCCAAACCATGAAGCATTATATATTTCATTTCATCACTCCTAGATACTGTGTTTCATATCCACATTATAACATTCTCATATCAGCACCACAATAAAATTCTATGCACCGATAATCTTATTGAACAGCTCTAACAGACACCATTTCATCACTCCGATCTGAAATTTTGATAAGAAAAAAGCAGTCAATCCTAAAACTAACTGCTTTGTGTGTGGATATAAAATCTAAATTCTATTGTATAACTTTTCTTAGCCAATTATCTCTAAATAAAATCTGTTCGTCAGTATGAAACCAATGTTCTCCGTCATTCATAACGGTAAGATTTGCACAATGTCTATCAATAAATTTATCTACCGTTTGACGTGATGTAAGATTATCATGTTCAGCATACAAAATTTCAGTAGGCGTTTTCCAATTTATCGGGTTTGCCCGAACAAAACATAGATATTCCCACGATAATGTTTCTCCAAAATCAGTTGGTATTTCTTTTCTTTCAGAAAGTTCCTTTTCAGACACATTCGCCCAGCTCATCATATCTACTATAAGTTGTTCCATATCAAGTATAGGCGATATGAATAATGCTTTTTCAATCTTGAAATTCTGTAATGTGTGCATTGTAAAATAAGCTCCGATACTATTAGCAAGTACATATATGTAGTCATATTTTTCAGATATTTTATCGTAGACTTCCATAATTTTATTTTTTACAATCCACGGGAAATAGTCATTATAATCTACTCCAAAAACATCAAAATCTAAACAAATATTTTTGAACTGTTCAGTTTCAAGATAACTTCCACCTTTACCATGAACATATATCATTGCTTTCTTCAAAATAACGCCCCCATAAATCAGAATTTTATATATCCACATTATACCATTCTCATATCAGCACTACAATAAAATTTTATGCACCGATAATCTTATTGAACAGCTCTAACAGTACATCTT
>ENA-OPSL01000255-OPSL01000255.1-human-gut-metagenome-genome-assembly--contig:-NODE-255-length-18186-cov-2.056643_pt1 | contig 18186 bp, 12 predicted proteins | sample MGYA00241458_ERZ501908 | MGnify/ENA primary metagenome ERZ501908 (study PRJEB25962, sample SAMEA2042444) | human gut metagenome | biome: human gut; feature: human-associated habitat; material: faeces... | reverse complement strand
AGTGGGGATATGTTATGGACAGACCCTCAGGAAATTCAACAGACAATCGAGATGCATCATAGTATAGGACAGGATTTTGAAATGAAGCGTTAGATAGCCAGTAGAGCGTGTTTGAAAAATCTTTCCCGCAATCTGCACGCCCCACTTTGCGGTATATCCAGAGCAGGAAAAGATTAATTACGCTTTAAAGCAGCCGGAACACCTGCTCGGCAGTGGCAGTCATATTGGCTTTTGCAGTGGCTGAATCCATAGCTTCCGCAAGTGTGCAGATATTTCGTAAAATTGGGAAAAAAGCATCAATTCCCTCTTTATTGCAGGCAGCTGCTTCCTTTGTGACACTTCCGGCAAATGCGATAACCTTTGCATGGTGCTTTTTTGCCAGCTTCGCTACGCCTACAGGGGCTTTTCCCATGGCTGTCTGAAAATCCAGGCGGCCTTCGCCGGTAACTACCACGTCTGCATCAGAAAGTTCCTGCTCCAGTCCCACAGCATTCAGAATCAGTTCGATACCAGGTGTCAGCGCCGCGCCCAGGTAGGAGAGAAAGGCGAAGCCAAGCCCTCCGGCAGCACCGGCACCAGGGGTATTGCAGTAATCTGTTCCCAGAGTTTTGGAAGTAATTTGGGCAAAATGTGCCATAGCTTCATCTAGCTGCTTTTTCTGATTTTCTGTCACACCCTTTTGCGGACCGTAAACGTATGTGGAACCATTTTCACCGCAAAGAGGGTTATTCACATCGCATGCGACCTGAATATGAGCTTCTCTCAAAAGAGGATTCAGGCCGGAAATGTCGATTCTGGAAACCTTTGCCAGTGCCTGTCCACCTTCGCCTGCATCCATACCGTTTTCATCGAAAAAACGTGCGCCAAGAGCTTTTAACATACCGATGCCGCCGTCGTTGGTGGCGCTTCCGCCGATTCCAATGATAAAATTGCGGCAACCCTTCTGGAGGGCATGGTTTATCATTTCGCCCACACCGTAGCTGGTAGCAAGAAGAGGATCCTTTGCATCATCTGGAACCAGTGTGATTCCGGCAGCGGAAGCCATTTCCATAACAGCGGTATTGCTGTCTTTCAAATATCCATAATAAGCATTGACTGGAGCATGCATAGGTCCGGTGACGGTCAGATCGATCCGCTCTCCGTTCATGCCTTCGATCAAGGCATCAGTAGTTCCCTCTCCGCCGTCTGCGAGAGGTTTTACGATGACTTCTGCATCCGGCTTTGCCCGAAGAACTCCTTCCTTGATAGCCATTCCGGCCTCTATTGAGCTTAAGCTTCCTTTTAAAGAATCAATTGCAATGACAACTTTCATATGAAAAAATCCCCCAAAAAAATAAATGGTAAAATATGTTGCGAAAAGATTTTCAATCTTATGTCTGTTTAAAGGATAGACCGCCTGGTTTGTGGAGTCAAGTAGAAAAAAGCAAGAATTTTTGCATGGAGTTTTTATCAGATAATGATAAAATAGTAATATCTGTATAGGTAATTGCGAACTTGTTTCGCAATTACCTATAGGAAAAATATACATGGGAGATTAAGACAATGAAGATAAAAACAGTTGCAGTTCTTGGCGCAGGTGCGGTTGGGTCTTATGTGATATGGGGGCTTTCCAGGCGGAAGGATATCCGGCTGGGAGTTCTTGCAGAAGGTAAGCGTGCGGAGAAATTGAAAAAAGGCTGCACGATCAATGGTGAGGTTTATCATCCGGAAGTATGGACACCCCAGGAAGCAAAAGGGGTAGACCTGCTGATCGTATCTTTGAAATATGGAGCGCTGCCAGGTGCAATGGACAGCATCCGCCAGGTTACAGGAGAGAATACCACGGTCATGAGTCTTATGAACGGCGTGGACAGTGAGAAATTGATTTCCGATGAAATTGGAGCTTCCCATGTGATCTATTCGGTAATAAAAGTTGCTTCCCATAAAGAGGAAAATGGATATTGTTTTAACCCGGAAACCACCATTGGCATTATTTTCGGAGAGCCTTGCGCACCCTATGACAGTGAACGTGTGCAGGCCATTGAGGCTCTTTTTGCAGATACCGGACTGCATTATCGCTCTACAGAATATATCAGGGAAGAAATATGGAGCAAATTTCGGCTGAATGTATGCAATAATCTGCCCCAGGCAATTCTAGGGGCAGGAGTTGGCTGTTACCAGGACAGCGTTCATATGAAAGCAATCAGCGACGGACTTAGAAGAGAACTGGAAGCCATTGCTTCTGCAAAAGGAATTGATATAAGTAAGGCTGCTGCATCCTCTGGACATGGAAGTGCCGTTCCCCCATCAGCCAGATATTCCACACTGCAGGATCTGGATGCGGGACGCCATACGGAGATTGATATGTTCTCAGGCGCGTTGGTCCGCATGGGGCGGGAACTTGGGATTCCTACGCCGTATAATGAATATACCTACCATATGATAAAAGCTTTGGAAGAGAAAAATGATGGGAAGTTTGACTATAGCAAAGAGGATGGAGAAGTAACCTGTTCCAGGTAAAGAATTACAGCTATTGAGAGGCGTAAAAATGAACGATAAATGGCTTGATTTTGCAATCCGTATTCAAAGCATCGGCTGCACTCTCTTGTACCCACACCAGTATATTTAATCCATAAAATAGATACAAAATCCCGGATGTGTAGGTGAACAGACATGAAAAATATCCATAGCATTGAATTTTATACTGGAAGCAAGGAAGAATTGCTTCCCGGTTTTGAAAAAGATTTTCCCTATATCGCTTCGAGGGCAGAACTCGACAAGTATATAGGGGGTTATGTACCGTGGCACTGGCACAGGACAGTGGAACTTTTTTATATGGAAAGTGGCAGCATTGAATATGATACGCCAAGAGGAAAAATATTGTTTCCGACTGGAAGCGGTGGCATGATAAATCCCAATGTACTCCATAGGACAAAAGCAATATCGCAGAGAGAAAAGAATATACAGCTACTTCATATTTTCGATGTTTCCCTACTTGCCGGAGAACAGGGAAGCAGGATTGAACAAAAATATATTGCACCTGTCATAACAGCCCCGCAGATCGAGGTAATCCCGCTTTTTCCGGGCAATGCAGAAGAAGAAAGGATTTTGAAACTGCTTGCTGCCTCATTTCGTTTATCCAGTGATGAATTTGGATATGAAATAAAACTGCGGGAAGCCCTAACGGAAATATGGCTCATGCTTTTTGAACTTTCTCGTTCTATGCGTGAAAAGAAAGGGGAACGTAACAAAAGCAACGATAAAATAAAGCTGCTGATGATATACATTCATGAACATTACAGAGAAAAAATATCTATTCCGGAACTTGCTGCGGCAGCATATTTAAGCGAAAGGGAATGCTATAGAGTGTTCCATGACTGTCTGCACATGACACCCGTCGAGTATATAACAACTTACCGTTTACAAGTTGCCTGTCAGATGTTGGCAAAGGGGCAGGAAGCTGTTACTGTTATCAGTCATGAGTGTGGTTTAGGTAGTAGCAGTTATTTTGGAAAGGTTTTTCGAGAATATGCACATTGTTCACCTATAGAATATAGAAAAAAATGGCAGAATAGTGATAGGTAATGGCGAAATAGAAATATTTTTCCTATGTCTTTTGCATTATAATGATACCTGTAAAGTAAATCAGCAATTTACAGGAGGTGAGCGCAAAGTGGTAAAACTAAATATTCAGACCGCAGAATTGGCATTAAGGGAAGCGTCAGAATCCAATCCGGGAGCATGGGCAGATCATTCCCGGTTTGTAGCCGAAGCCTGTAAAAATATCGCATCACATTGTAAAGATTTATCTTCTGAACAGGCATATATTTTCGGGCTGTTGCATGATATTGGACGCTATGCCGGAGTGAGTTCGGAAAGGCATCTGATAGACGGCTATCGGTACTGTATGGAGCGCGGATGGGAAAAAGCTGCACAGATATGTATATCCCACGCATTTATGATACAGGATATTGCTACATCTATCGGTGAGTTTGATGTCAGCGATCAGGATTACCTGTTTATGAAAGAATTTGTTGCAAATGCGGTATATGATGATTATGACCGTCTTGTACAGTTATGTGACGCATTGGCTATGCCGACGGGGTTCTGTCTTTTGGAAAAGAGATTTGTAGACGTGACAATACGGTACGGTGTTCACACAGCGACAATAGACAGGTGGAAAAAGATTTTAGAGATTAAAGAACAGTTTGAAAATCAGATCGGCTGTTCTATCTATTCTCTGCTTCCGGGTATTGTGGAAAATAGTTTTCGCTAAGGAGGGATATTATGTATTACGAATCCAGTGATTTTTTGGAAACTGCGGACAGTGATACGTTAAAGCAGATTGCCCGCACAAGGGAATTAACACGGGAATATTATTTTTCTGATTATGGAGATATAGAAAAACGCACTTCCATTCTTCGGGAGCTGTTGGGTGGAATAGGAGAAAACGTGGTAATCGACACGCCTTTTCATTGTGACTATGGGAAAAATATATTTTTGGGAAATGATGTGATAATCAATATGAATTGTACCTTTGTGGATAACAAAACTATCCGGATTGGTGACAGGGTATTGATCGCGTCAAATGTGCAGATGTATACATCTTCGCACCCTGTATTGCCACAGGAAAGGCTTGTGCCGGATTGGAGGGAACGCAAGACAACATTTTTCAGAACCTATGCACGTCCGATAGAGATAGAAAACAATGTCTGGATTGGCGGTGGCTGTATTCTTCTTCCCGGAGTCACTATAGGAGAAAACAGCGTGATAGGGGCTGGAAGCGTAGTTACCCGCCCTATCCCTCCTAATTGTGTTGCAGTAGGGAATCCATGCAAGGTGATACGTTATTTTGATACGGACAGGGAAAGGTGGCAGCATGAAGTAATTGGGGAATTATAGAAGATTGATTAGAGCCTGGAAATACCGAAATATAACTGACCGAGCAATTTGATTGAGGAGTGATAGATTTATGAATGCAAATGTTGATTTAACAGGTGTTGTTCTTGAAACAGATAGACTAATCATTAGAGAATGGAATGAAATGGTGATGAGTATATTTCTTTGTACTATGTATTAGATAATCCTTTAAAAATGGATTAGTTCAATTTCAGAAAAAATTTTAAAAGTCCCAGAAAGCCAGTAACTACGCGGCTTCCGGGACTTTCATAATACGAAAAAAGCACCTCATCTGAGGTGCTCCACTTAGCAGGGCTACAAGGATTCGAACCTTGAAATGACGGAGTCAGAGTCCGTTGCCTTACCATTTGGCGATAGCCCTATGCGCTTTAGCAAGTTGTTTTCTCGCTTGCGACATGTTGTATTATATATCAACACCCATATAAAAGTCAACCCCCTTTTTTCAAATTTTTTAAAAAAATTTATTCAATTCGTGCAAAGCCTTGATTTTACTGGAAAAAATTAAGATTTCAAGTGCCTTTTCCCTGTGCATTTCGGGATGAATGTGTTATAATCAAGCAAAATATACGGAATCGCATAGGTGGCTGCCGTATAAAATTTTTATAATTAAACAGCCTGTCTGGAGCCTGTTTAAAATTATTCAGGTAATTGAGTCTCAGACTGGCCTCATTAATAAGGAGAATAAACATGAGAGCAAATAACCTGACTCTGCTCACGGATCTCTATGAACTTACCATGATGCAGGGGTATTTTAAGAACCCAACTGACCAGACTGTCGTATTCGACATGTTTTACCGTGATAACCCATGCGGAGGCGGTTTTGCTATCTGTGCAGGACTGGAGCAGGTAATTGAATATATTGAGAATCTGAGATTTACAGACGCAGACATTGAATATCTTCGCGGTCTTTCTATTTTTGAGGAAGATTTTCTGGAATATCTTCGCTCTTTCCATTTTACCGGAGACATTTATGCCATCCCGGAAGGCACTGTTATTTTCCCAAGAGAGCCAATGGTGAAAGTGGTAGCACCGATTATGGAAGCTCAGCTTGTGGAAACTGCGATTTTGAACATTATGAACCATCAGAGCCTGATCGCTACTAAGGCAGCACGTGTCTGCTATGCGGCGAAAGGTGACGGAATCATGGAGTTCGGTCTTCGCCGTGCCCAGGGACCGGATGCTGGTATTTTTGGAGCCCGTGCGGCTGTGATCGGTGGTTGTGTCGGAACATCCTGTGTGCTTACTGGTCAGATGTTTGACGTGCCAGTGCTTGGAACCCATGCACATTCCTGGATCATGAGCTTCCCGGATGAATACACTGCATTCAAGACATACGCAAGAATGTACCCAGATGCATGTATCCTTCTGGTAGACACTTACGACGTGCTGAAATCTGGTGTTCCCAATGCAATCCGTGTATTTGAGGAAATGCGGGAGGAAGGCATTGAGCTGAAAAAATATGGTATCCGTATCGATAGCGGTGACCTTGCTTATCTTTCCAAGGAAGCATATAAGATGCTGGCTGCAGCCGGATTTGATGACGCTACCATTTCCGCTTCCAGTGACCTTGATGAGTATCTCATCGAGAGCCTGAAAGCACAGGATGCCAAGATTAATTCCTGGGGCGTTGGAACAAGACTTATTACAGCCAATGATAACCCGGCCTTTGGCGGTGTATACAAGCTGGCAGCAGTGAAAAATCCTGAGACAGGTGAATTTGTTCCGAAGATCAAGCTTTCGGAGAATACAGCTAAGGTAACAAACCCTGGAAATAAGACAGTATATCGTATTTACAGCAAGTCCACAGGCAAGATTAAAGCTGATTTGATCTGTCTTGCTGACGAGAAACTGAACCCAGATGAAACTATGGTAGTATTTGACCCGGTTGACACCTGGAAAAAAACTAAGATTCTGGGCGGCACTTACGAGGTGCGTGAGCTTCTGGTTCCGGTTATTAAGGAGGGAAAACGCGTTTATACGTCTCCGTCAGTAATGGAACTTCGCGCAATCTGCCAGAAGGAACAGAGCACTCTCTGGGACGAGTCCAGACGATTCTCCAACCCACAGAAGGTTTATGTGGATCTTTCTCCGAAGCTTTTTGAGGTGAAGAGAGAGCTGATCGAGGAGATGAGCCGTAAGGATCTGGAGTTTGAGGAAGAGTAATTTAATAAGAAAATAAAGTAAGTCTAAATGGGGCAATGTATCAGCGGAAACGATACATTCGCCTCATTTTTTGTTGAAATTAATCAGAAAAGTGCAGAAAAAAACATAGTGTACAAACTGTAAAAATGGTAAACTGTAGGAAAGGAAATTTTTTACAGGAGGAGTGTATGAAAAAAAGAAAATCCATTGGTCTGTGTGTGGGAATCTGTCTTCTGCTTCTGGGAATACTGGACGTTGTAAATGTTTTTGCTGCAGTGACAGAGGGAAAGGCCGGGGAAACACTTACTGGGGAGTATGCAGTGATTATTAATACGGATACATCTGATTCGAGGAGTACAGGCACACTGATCTTTGATGACAGTGGAAGTACTGCGTCAGTTTCAAGTGGAAGTGAGCTTCCCGCAGCTCAAAGCCTGGCCGGGCTGAATGCAGGGAGCACCCGCTCAGTCACTGCGCTGAATGAAAAAAGCGCTATTTCGTCCATTACATCAGCAGATGAGACTGACGATGGTATATCCGTCCAGGCAGCGACTACCACTTATGCAATAGGAGAAGAAAAATATATTTACAGAAGCAATGGCAGCGGCAAGACCTATATATGCATTGGGATTGGTGAACATTGTTATATCTGGATGGACAAAAATATGAAAGCGGATTATGATGCCGCTGGAAAAACATCTCTCATAGCATCAGACATGGCGAGTATTTATGACAGACAGCCCTATCAAATCCTGAAAACACTGGCAGGAGGCGATCTTCCCTGGGAAGATGGATCCGGCAAGCTCTCTATTGTGCTGGAAACCTTAAGCGGCGCAAGTGGTCAGTTTCAGTATGATGAGGGAATTACAGCAATCCATATCAACACTCCGGTGGCAGCATCCTATGTCTCCGGTGAAATGACCAGAAGAAACGGTCTGCTGGTTCACGAGGGACAGCACGCAGTATTCTGGTTGAAAACAAAATTCAATGCCTCCGAGAAATATATGTGGATAAACGAAGGTCTTGCAGTAACGGTCATGGATTATCTGTGGGGCGGTACGGACACAAATGGCTGGATGAACGGAATTGCAGGAAGTACCGCTATTCGTAACGGCTCTTCCTTGATGTATAAGAGTTATCGCGATGATATTGCCCAGGACTATGGAATGCCATACCTGTTTGTCAGATACGTAATTGACCGTATGGCAGGAAGCTATGAGCCTATGGCTGTATTGCCGAGATTTTATACAGTAGATGCTTCCTCCCTTACCTGTGAAGCTTATCTGGAGAAGGTAACAGGAATTCCGTTTAAAACACTTCTTTCAGATTTTTATACAGCTGTGGCAGCAGGAGAAGCTTCTGGTATATACAGTTTTCCAGGCGATCGGATAGCGGCAAAAAAGGCATCTGCATTTCCGGTATTTTCCGGAGACAGTGGCTCAAAATATTCCATTCCGGCAGCTTCCGCGATCCTTGTGAAACTGAAGGATGGAAAATTTACAGTCCCATCTGATGGGGAAAGCGGAATTGTTTATCGTGTAATAGGAAGCCGGACTTCATTTGTGAAACCAGCTGGCGGAAATGGTACAAGCAGCAGTCCTTATCAGATTGATTCTCTGGATGATCTGAATTTGATCGAGGAAAATCAGGGCGCATATTATCAGCTGACCTCAGATATCCAGACACAGGGAAGAATTAATTTTACCATCTCTTATTTTGGTGGAACGCTGGACGGAAACGGACATACGATCTATGGATTGAAGAAGCCTCTGATAGCCATGAATCAGGGAAAAATTAGAAATCTGCGTGTAGTTGCAGATTTTAATGATGATATGCAGAACGTGCAGGGCGTCATCACACAGTACAATGAAGGAAATATTGAAGACTGTATGGTGACAGGAATGATTAGCGGATATATGGGCGGAAACGGAGCTGTTGTATATCCGGAATTTGGCGGAATTGCAGGTGAAAATGCACTTGCCGGAAGTATTTTTGGCTGCACATCAAAGCTGAATGTTAATTTGACAATGGCTCCTATGAAAAGCTGGGTAGGTGGAATTGCAGGTCTGAACATTGGTACTATAAGCAAGTGTGTCAGCACCGGTACGATTCGTGTTACCCAGACAAACGGAAACGAATATCCGGTCTATGTGGGCGGAATTGCGGGAGAAATCCAGAAGTTTGGGGGCATGGGCGGTGTGCTCAAAGAATGCCTCCATGCAGGAAAAATCACAGTAACTGCAGCAAACAACCGTGTAGGACAGATGTGTGGAACTGCTGCTGATAATGTACTCAGCTCTTCTTACGGTTTAAGCGGACATGTGCTGAACTGTTATGGAAAGAGTGGAGAGGGGAATCTTGTCGGCGGAACTGATGCTTCCATTGGAACAGGTGGACTTCTCACAGAGGCACAGATGAAAGATTCCAAATCTTACGTGGGCTGGGAGTTTGGAACTGACTGGAAGATTTCAGAGGATGGTTTGCCAGAGCGGGTGAAGAATCCGGAGATTACTTCATTGGAGGTAAAAAACAACTGGACTTCCTGTTACGTGGGAGAAAAACCGTGGTATTGGGGCAGGCTTTTGATAAATGGTACAACTTATTCTGAGATTACAGCCGATATGATAAGCGGCTTTGACAGTTCTGCTGAAGGAACTACTCATGTTTATGTAGAATATAAGGGCAAACAGGTTGCTTATTCAATGGAAGTTGTTGCGCCAAAAACCAGTGATATCAGCAGCATTGTAATATCAGGACAGCCGAAGAAATCTTATGTGGAAGGAGATGTATTCAATCCATCCAGAGCCAGTATGTATGCGACGATTGGTGGTCGTGCAGCTTATATTTACAGTGGATTTACCTATGACAAAACAGGTGCACTGAAAACCTCGGATACTCAGGTTACTTTTGATTACTTTGGAGCAAAAATACCGTGGGCGATTACGGTTGCAGCGAATGCACCAGCGGCTTTGACTATGCTTGCAGCTCCTGAGAAACTGAATTATGTAGCTGGAGATAAACTCGATCTGACCGGAGTGAAGCTTCAGATTACATATAGCAATGGAAAAGTATCGCCGGTTATTACAAGGGCTGATCTGAATACTTATGGAATACATTTGGCGCTTGGAAGTGGAAGCGGTTCATCGGCAGTGATTGATAATGGCAGAATAACAGAGTCATCAGATAATGGAAAAGATCTTATTGCTTATGCGACTGATAAGCTGCCAGGAGAATATGGTGCCGTGATCGCTGTGCTTGGAACAATGAGCGTAACAGAACCATTGGCGATTACAGATACTGAGCTGTACGCGGTTACAGGAACTGGAAAAGAGCAGTGGATATATTCAGGCTTTGTTACAGGTGGAAGTGGTAAGTATGAAACTCAGGTTGTTTCTGAGAATTTACCAGCTGGTTTAACTGTTTTTGCGGTTCCTGGCGGAGGCTCTTATGGAAGCAAATACTTTACTTTTTCCGGAACTGTCACTGCACCAGTGGGAATTTATGAGTCACAGTATAAAATTGTGGATACAGGAACAAAGGCAGTTTTGCCAGTCACAATAAAAATTATAGTGACGGCTTCTAATGAGGCAAGATTTTATAGTTTTGTACTTAACAAGGCGTTTAATTCCCAATTAAAAGAGGATGTTGTTGGGGAAATTGATAATGAGAACCGTAAGATTACGCTGCGGTTGCCAAAAGGAACTGATGTTACCAGGCTGGCACCGAATATTGATTATGGTTCTGGTACAGGAACAGCGGTGGCAGATGAGTTTACCAGTGGAAGATCTCATGATTTTACAAATCCGGTACAGTATGTTCTGACAGCGCCAGATGGCGTAACGAAGATAACCTATACGGTTACAGTCGTTTTTTATGATGAAACGCAGGGTGGTTCCGGGGAAACTGAGCATACGCATACCTGGGATGCCGGAGTTATAACGAAAGAGGCTACCACTTCGAGTACAGGAATTAAGACATATACTTGTACTGTGTGCCAGAGCAAACGCGAAGAGGAAATTCCGAAGTTGGTTGTTTTACCGACGAATACGCCAGTACCGACAAATACGCCAGTACCGACAAGCACGCCAGTACCAACGGCAACGCCGACGAATACGCCGGTGCCAACAGCAACGCCGACAAACACACCTGCGCCGACTGGATATAAAGTGGGCACAACAGTGAAACATCCAGCGACAAACGGATATTATAAAGTTACCGCCACAGACACGGTAGAATATATAAAACCGATAAAGAAAAAAGTAAGCACTGTCACAATTCCAGACAGCGTAAATCTAAAGGGCGCGAATTACAAAGTAACCTCAATAGCCTCCAAAGCATTCAAGAGCAATAAATACCTGAAAAAGGCTATTATAGGAAACAATGTAATCCAGATTAAGAGCTATGCCTTTTATAAGTGCACGAAACTCTCTTACGTACAAATCGGCGGCTCAGTAAAAGCTATCGGAAAACAAAGCTTTTATGGTTGCAAGAAGTTAAACGAAATGAGAATCTACACCTCCCGCCTGAAAGCCAAATACGTAGGCTCCAATGCCTTCAAAGGCACTCCATCCAGGATGAAAATCTACGTCCCCAGGAAAAAGGCAAAGAGCTACAAAACGGTTTTTGTAAAACGAGGCATAAGCAAAAAGATTGTAATAAAGAAGATGTAATATTTGTTTGCGTTATGGGGAGGTCTTGTATGAAATACCGAAGCAAAAACGGTTTTACACTAGCGGAACTATTGATTGTAGTTGCAATTATTGCGGTATTGGTTGCTGTTTCAATCCCGATTTTTAATGGACAGCTGGAAAAAGCACGCAGGGCAGTGGATATGCAAAATGCGCGAATTATTAAGTCGGCATTGACGAATGCATATAATGAAGGACGAATGGATATTCCAAAGAAAGCTGTAGGACAAGAAAATTCAGGCTGTGGTGTCTGGGTTGTGATATGTCGTAGCACAAGTGAACTGCCAGACGCATATACTTCAGATATGTTAAATGGAAAAAGTATCTATTGTGGAGCAAATTCCGGAGTTACAGTAAACGGTGTAAAAAGCAATAATTGGAAGTCGTATAATACTGGTGTTGAAGCCGTATTAAAGGAGGCCGGTTTAAATTGTGATACTCTGAAAATTAAAAGCAAAAGCAATGGAAAAGATTTAAAGACAGGCTGGGACTGTAATAGATGCACGTTGCGTATGAAGTGACATTCATCTGTTATAGTCCCTTTTCTCTTGACATTTTTCTACGTAATGTGCAAAATAAACTCATAAAGTTCAAACAATTTCAGGAGAAATTATATCATGAGACAGGAGTTTTTACACTTAAAGGCACCGGAAAACTGGAGTTAGAAGACACTTTCCGGCCAGGATGCCCTACGCAGCAGTAACCCATTCTGCATAAAAACAACCTTCCAAAATGGGGACTGTCTGGATGTCGGAGATTACCAGATTTCCATAAGAAATGGAACGATTTGTACTGACAGAACAAGAGTATTATAAAAATATGAATTAAAAAGAAAGCTGTGAAACAAAATGAAACGAATTGATTTTGAAAATGGTACGGTAACCAGAAACATTTTCAGCGCTGCAATCCCCATGCTGGTGGCACAGATACTCAGTCTTTTATATAATATTGTAGACAGAATCTATATCGCCAGAATCCCTGAAGTGGGAACTACAGCGCTTGGCGCAGTCGGTTTATGTTTCCCGTTAATCGTGATTATCACTGCCTTTGCAAATCTGTTTGGCAGTGGCGGCGCTCCTGTTTTTTCTATAAACAGAGGTATGAAAGACAACCAGAAAGCGCAGGAAGTGATGAACACTTCCTTTACTATGGTGTGCGGAAGCGGGATCATTCTGATGATAGCTGGTATGCTTTTTGCAAGACCTCTGCTGGTACTTTTTGGAGCATCTGAGGATGCTTTGGTTTATGCATATCCCTACATGATGATCTACCTGATCGGAACGATTCCATCCATGATCGCCACAGGAATGAACCCGTTTATCAATGCACAGGGATACGCGACAACTGGTATGTTTTCTGTAGCAATCGGTGCAGTTGCCAATCTGATCCTGGATCCATTATTCATTTTTGTGCTTGGTTTCGGAATCAAAGGAGCTGCCATTGCGACTGTTCTTTCCCAGTTCCTATCAGCTGCTTATGTACTACTTTTTCTTGAAAAAAGAGCGGAAATGAAAGCTCGGCTTTTGAAAAAAACAGAGCTGAAAAGCTGCAAAGAGAATGCAAAAAACATTGTCAGTCTTGGTACTGCAGGCTTCATTATGCAGCTGACAAACAGCCTGGTAACCATCTGCTGCAACAATGTTCTGGGGGTCACCGGAGGGGATGTTTACATATCCGTTATGACTATCGTATCCAGTGTCCGTCAGATGGTAGAGACGCCGATTTATGCTATAAATGAAGGAACATCACCTATTCTGAGCTATAATTATGGGGCAAAAAGACCGAAGCTTGTCCGCAAGGCAATGGTCACTCTGGCAGTAATGGTTCTGGTTTATACAGCAGTAATGTGGAGCGTGATTATCTTTGTCCCGGATTATCTGATTGCCATTTTCAGCTCCGATAAGCTCTTGATAAAGGATGCAGTTCCGGCATTGAAAACCTACTTTGCAGCCTTTATTTTTATGGATCTGCAATACATTGGACAGACTGTTTTCAAGTCTTTAAATAAGAAAAAACAGGCCATTTTCTTCTCGCTTTTGAGAAAAGTTTTTATTGTAGTTCCGTTGACATACCTGCTTCCCTACGTGTTTAAAATGGGAACTCACGGAGTATTCCTGGCAGAGCCGGTATCTAATGTAATTGGCGGAAGCCTTTGTTTTGTTACAATGCTGCTGACTATATTGCCGGAGTTAAAGAGGATGGAGAAGAAAAACGGAGAGGCGGACCGTCCCATGGAGTACTTTAAAACGAGGTAAAAATATATGGAAAATACAATTATAATCGCGATTGTAAGTCTTCTCTGTATCCTGGCTCATGTCCCCACTCTGATCCTGCGAATTGTTCCGTTTCACGAAAAAATCTCAGATAAAGACAGGATCAGACTGACTGTAATCTATGCAATTGGTCTGGCTGTGGACTTCGGAATCTGCATGTGGGTGGGAAATTACCGGAAAATTGACGTGCCGTTTTATAAGATAAATCTTATTGCTTTCTGTATTGTAATGGCTGCTGTAAATATCTGGCTTGTCCCTGGATACACCAAGGTGCATTTGTTTGTATTTGGAATTGTGGCAGATATTGTCATGATTGCACTGTCAATCGGAGCTTATGTCAGTTCACTTTTGGGAATGCAGGGAAATGCGATTGGAATTGCAGAAACCAGCGCAATTGCAATTGTAGTGTATGCGCTTCTATATCCGCTGCTTAGCAGCCTGCTCCGTTATACCGTAACACCATTCCTTGAAATTGAATGCCAAAATTATTGGGAGACCTTATGGTTCATTCCTATTGCCATGTTTTTTTCCAGTATTTTTTCAGAAGGAGTGGATGTCTACACTACCACTTTTCCACAAATGTTGAGTAAATGTCTGATCGGCGTCGCCACATTGCTGATTTGCTTTGCGGTGTCTTATGATCAGCAGCATTTTCTAAATGAAAAAGAACTGAACCGGCAGATCGATCAGCAGAAAGGTTACTATCATGCGCTCACGGAGCAGGTTCTGGCAGAACGTGAAGCACGCCATAATTTCCGTCATCAGGTAGCTGCTATTAAAGGTTTTCTTGATAAAAATGATATGGAGGGCTTGCGGGGATATTGTGATGATCTGGAACTGGAAGAGATGGGAAAAGTAACAATTCCATATACAGGAAACGCCGCGGCAGACGGCGTCCTTTATCATTACGGCTGTATTGCCAGGGCGAAAAATATCGAGTTTTCCGTATGCTGCTATCTGAAAGATATTGCTATTCCGGACACTGATTTTTGTACGATTCTGGGCAATGCCCTGGATAATGCGGTGACTGCCGCCGGTCAGTATGACGGAAAACGCTTTATTGAAGTTGCTACGGAGAAGAAACACGACATGCTTCTGATTACGGTAGACAATTCTTTTGACGGAATATTATTCCAGGAAAATGGGAAAATTTACTCAAAAAAACGGCAAAACAAACAGGAAGGAATCGGCATTCTTTCCATGAAAAAACTTTGCGAAAAACATGGCGGAGCCAGTCGCTTCGAAGCGGTCGGCAACAGGTTCCAGGCCAGCTTTATATTGAAAAATGAGGTTGAAGATTAAAAAATGGTTAAAGTTGATTTGATTACAGGCTTTCTTGGTTCGGGAAAAACGACTTTCATAAAGAAATATGCTGCATGGCTGATGAGCCAGGGGCAGAATATTGGAATTCTGGAGAATGATTTTGGTGCAGTGAATGTGGACATGATGCTGCTTCATGACCTGGAAGGGGAGAACTGCGAGCTGGAAATGGTTTCAGGTGGATGTGATGCGGACTGCCACAGAAGACGTTTCAAGACCAAGCTGATCGCAATGGGAATGTGCGGATATGACCGGGTTCTCATTGAGCCTTCCGGGATTTTTGATGTGGATGAGTTTTTCGATGCCCTTTATGAAGAGCCGTTGGATAAGTGGTATCAGATTGGAAATGTGATCACCATTCTGGATGCCAGACTGGAGGAGAAGCTGCAGCCACAGGCAGAGTATATTCTGGCTTCAGAGGCAGCTGATGCAGGTTGTATTGTTCTGAGCAAGAGCCAGGAGGCATCTGAGGAAGAGATTAGTGGAACTGTGAAACATCTGAATCGCGCACTGGAAAGTGTGAAATGTAAACGACGTTTTATGGAAAATGAGATACTGAATAAGGATTGGGAAACGTTTACAGATGAGGATTTTCAGCGGATTTTCAACAGCGGGTATGTGATGGAAGATTTTGAGAAACAGTGTTTTGATGAGAAAGAAGGGTTCCAGTCATTGTATTTTATGGAGCTGAAGATTTCCGAGACACAGTTGGAGAAAGCGGCGCATCAGATCCTGGATGATCCGGAATGTGGGGATGTTTTCCGAATTAAGGGCTTTGTGAAATTAGAAGAAAGTGCTGCCGCGGTAACCGAAAACGAAAAAATGAATTCGGACTCCGTTCAGAAAGCATCCACTAACAATATTTGGCTGGAACTAAACGCCACCCGCAAAGAATTTTCCCTGAAGCCTATTTCCGCAGGACAGGAAGTAGTGATCGTGATCGGGGAGAATATGAATGAGGCGCGGATACGGGAGTATCTGGGGACAGAATAATTTACGCGAGCAACGAGCAAAAGGAAAAACCTCTGGTCGAAGATTGATTTCCTGACCAGAGGTTTTTTAGCTTTTTAAATTACTTTCCGTCCCTGTACATATTTCCCAACCAAATTGCGGTCGTCGGACAGATAAACAAGCCTTTCCAGTCTGTCACGGGTGGAGATTTCCTGGGGATGACGGATGTTGCTGTCGTCCAGGATCATGGCGTCAAATTCATAGCCTTTTTCGAAGCTGCCGACTTTTCCGAAGAAGGAGCCACCACCGATCGTAGCCATGTAGAAGGCTTCTTCCAGAGTAACCGGGGCCTGGGTCTGATCCATCAGGCGCCAGCGGAGCTTGGAAACCTGGATGGCATCTGCCATAGCACGGAACATGGAGAGAGAAAAACCTCCGGCAACATCGGTGCCAAGTCCTACATGAAGTCCCATATCAAGATAGCGGCGGACAGGTGCGATTCCGGAAGCAATGTCTGTGTTGGACTCCGGACAGTGGGCGACGTAAACGCCCTGGTCTTTGATCATCTGGATCTCTTCGTCGGTGGAGTGGACGCAGTGTGCCATGATGGTAGGGCAGACGCTGGCACCATCAGATGAAATATGAGCTGCTGTGTTATCAGTGGTATTAAGGCCGGATGCGGAAGCGAAATCAGCCTCGTTAGTATTGAATGCGGGTTTTGTTCCAAACAGCCCGAACATGTCATACGCATCTCCATAAAATCTGCTGGTCGGGCAAAGCTCCTTTACCCATGCAATTTCCCCGAAATTTTCAGACAGATGAGACTGAACCGGAAGGTGATATTCCCTCTGGATTTTTCCAAGCTCGGTCATCAGCTCATCCGTACAGGATGGGGTAAAACGTGGGGTTAGGATTGGGTAGGTGTGGTCGTAACGTCCCTTGATCTCTTCCAGCCACTGGCGTGTATCCTGTGCAGAAGCCTGTGCGCTTTTCTCCTGAAGCTCCGGTGCTCCGTTGCGATCCATATTTACTTTTCCAACCATAGTTGCCAGACCGCTTTCCTCCAGCATGTCCATGAGAAGCTCCGTTGCCGGACGGTGCAAGGTGGCGAAAATGCAGGCTCTGGTGGTGAAGCTGTGCTTTAAGTCATCCACGAAAATGGAGTAAGCCTTTTTCGCATAGGACAGGTCAGCGTACTTGGCTTCCTGCGGGAAAGTGATGGTGTTCAGCCAGTCCAGCAGCTCTAGATCCATGCCGGTTCCGCGGTAAGCGTACTGGGGAGCATGCAGATGAAGGTCGGTGAATCCTGGGATGATCAGTCGATCACCCATGTCTTTTACAGGAATATCTTTATATTCCTCTGGAAGCTGGGAAAAAACACCGGCACAGAGCCCGTTTTCACAGACTGCATAAGAGTTTTCTGCAAAAACAAGTTCTTTCTGATTCTTGCTGTAACAAATTGTACCTTTCAAAGCAAACAAATCTTTTTTCATATCAGACCATCCTTTCTGCCAGAGGCGAGGCAAAGTAAAGTTCCGGGATAGTTTGCGGCTGAGAACGTACTGCCGGAAACATGCAAAATGTGATTTCGGGCTGATTCAGCAATAAAAAAACCACCCGGAAAATGCCATACCTGCATACCTCTTCGCATGCAGCTTATAGACAACTATTAGGGTAGTTGGTAGAAACGTCCAACCAGATTATGGACATATATAAGCGTTTGCTGTTTTTATTTTTATATCTTTATTGTACATGGTAGAGGGTGCAGAATCAAGGGGATTTTCACAAAAAAATCTACATTTTCATATCTTTATTGATGGATTTGTTATATAATGAAGTAAAATTCGCGGACAAGAAATTAGAGCGTGTTTGAAAAAGGCTTTCTGCAAGATGTGCGTCACAATTTGTGGGAG
>ENA-OPSL01000249-OPSL01000249.1-human-gut-metagenome-genome-assembly--contig:-NODE-249-length-18583-cov-2.106595_pt1 | contig 18583 bp, 8 predicted proteins | sample MGYA00241458_ERZ501908 | MGnify/ENA primary metagenome ERZ501908 (study PRJEB25962, sample SAMEA2042444) | human gut metagenome | biome: human gut; feature: human-associated habitat; material: faeces... | reverse complement strand
GAGGGCGCCGTAGCGGGCTACGGCAACCGAATTCGGGCAAAATATACCGCAAAGTGGGGCGTGCAGATTGCGGGAATGATTTTTCAAACAGGCTCTAGCATCAGACAGCCACAATAATTCCTCCATCATTTGCATACATACTGCTGACACCGGCTGTGTCAAGAACCACAATATCAGCCAGCTTCATCTTCTCCTGGATGGCTTCTTTAAGCATATTTGCTTTCTTCGGGCTGTTGCAGTGGGAAATGGCAAGAATTTTGTTCTCACTGTTTTCTGTCACTTCCACAATTTTATCCACCATTTTCACAAGCGCCTTATTCATGCCTCGTGCCTGATCCAGCTGGCAGATCGTCCCCTCCGGAGTAGATCCCATGATCGGTTTGATCTTAAGGGCTGTTGCCACAAGCGCTTTCACACGGCTGAGGCGGCCATTTTTACGTAAGGTTTCCAGATTCTCCAGCACAAAAAAAGTGTGCTGTTCTTCAATATATTTATTCACAACGCTGACAACATCCTCAAACGGAAGGCCGGCATCTTCGCACTGTGCAATTTTCATTGCAATCAAAGTCTGCCCTATAGAAGCAGAACAGGAATTGAAAACATGAATCTGAACGCCTTTCTTCTCCTCATGAAGAAGACTTGCTCCAAGCACTGCACTGTTATAGGAACCACTGAGTTCAGAGGAAAGAGTAACGCAATATATATGTTCAGCTTCGCAGTCAAATGCCTTTCTGTAGCTCTCTGGCGACGGGCAGGCTGATTTCGGACATTCCGGGCAGGCGGCAACTTTCTGTAAAAAATCTGCCTGGTTAAATGTCTCATCATCTATTATATTCTCACTTCCAACAGTCAGTGTAAGCGGTACGGAAGCAAATCTTTCATCCTGTTTCCACTGCTCCAGAAGTTCTCCACAGCTATCTATCACAATTTTATAACTCAATTATATCGTCCTCTTTTCCGTAATATGTAGTTTTAAATACCACATCTATATTAACACATTACTATGTGTTTGAAAAGAGTTTTTTCTTCCATTTTCCCCCAAATTGCTTTATAATGGTTATTGTTCATCAGCAACTGATTTTCATATATTGATGTCGTCGACAGGCGACATGCCCTTTAGAAAGGAGGTCCCTATGCTCGCTTTAAAAATCACTGACCAGAAGAATTTTACCAATAAGCTTTTTCTTGGAGATACCTTCGATCTCTTCTGGCTAAACCAGGCAGAGATCATTACCAGCAATGTTTTTTCCATTGACGGCAAACTCCAAACTGATTTTTTCGATAATGATGAGCAGGAATTTTTAGCTTCCAGCCACCGTACATTCTCTCTCTGGAAAGAAGTAAAACCATTTTGTTATTCTGTTATCCGTGGAAAAAAAGCGCCTCTTTCTTTCAAAATCGTGCTTCAGTTTTCTCCGAACAAGACCGTTGCATTATTGCAGAGTTCTGCATTTTCACTTTCTCCCGAACTGATAACAGGTCTGTATTTGAATCTCCAATATAAGAATAAGACCTTGTTTTGTATTACCGGAACATCTATGAAAACCTTTCTTCCCGGTAAAGAACTGGACCACCTTTGGGAGCAATATGTGATGGATTTTTTTCATCGCAGCGGATTATCTGTAGAAGAAGTTTAATCCTGTCAGAATAGGTTCTCCATTATTTTTCCAACAGAGCCATTCTGGCATTCCACGTCTGGAACCTTGCTTTCTTTTTCATCTCCCAGATAAAAGGCGATCATATCTACAAATTCACTGTTGGTAGGTCTGTATTCCAGAGGATATCCGGCAATCTCTTCCAGTCTTTCCCGATGATTTTCCCAACATACATTTACAATTGTACGAATATCATGCTCAATATTAGATGGCTTGGATTTAAATTTCTTTGCAAGCCTTGGATAAATATCTTTTGTGATCTTCATTGGTCTTTCCTGAAATTCCATTGTCATGCGTATGGCTTCCGCCACAAAATAATATCCTTTATATTTCGATGTCGCACCAAGTTTGCGTATCGTGCCGTATACCTCTCTCATTTTTGTCCCTCCCACAATAAGTTATACTTCTGATTCTGCATCTGCAGTCAGCCCTTGATTTGCCTCTACATATAATACGAGTTAAATTTGCCTTTTTTAGCATTTTGAGACGAAAATTAAGAAAATTGTAATATTTTTTAGAGATTTCGAGATAAAATTCTATAGAAAAACAGAATAACAGGATAAACTTTTCCAATTTTTCATATAAAAAGGACAGGCGTCCTAAATGCAATACTCATTTATGCGTCTGTCCCTTTTTGTCATAACTTATTTTGTCAGCATAAGCAGAATTTCATTGCTTCTCTGAACAAATCTGGTCATCTCTTCCGGTGAAAGCTGTTTATGGCTCAGCATGGCAAGATCATACAGTTCCTCGCAAATAACCGGGGTCTTATCAGAATCCTTGTTGTCTGCTACAAACTGAACCAACGGATGTTTCGCATTCAGAACCAAAGTTTCCTGACCACCAAACATAGATGGATCCATGCCGTACATATTATACATCTTCATCATATCCTGCATACGACGGCTCTCTTCAGAAAGGGTCATCATAGCAGCAACTTTTTCATTTTTCAGATTCTCAACCTTCACTTCCAGTTTGTCATTCTTCAATGCATCTCTGAATACTTCTGTAAGAGTCTTGGAAGTCTCCTCGTCAGTAGCTTCCTCCCCACGCAGTTCTTCTGTAAGATCTGCATCAATTCTCTTAAACTGGATAGTCTGATTCTTCTGCTCCAGATGGGAAATAAAAGCGCTGTCAATATTGTGTTTCAGAATAACAGCATCCTTCTTTGCCTCACGGAACATGTTAATATACTGACTCTGCTGAACCTCATCTGTTACATAGAAGATAGTAGTCTTCTCAGGCTCTTTCTCGTCTTTCGCGCCGTCCTCTTTCTTCTCTTCTGTGGATTCAACAGTCTCTTCTGTCTTAGTCTCATCTTCTGGTTTCCTGTTCTCTTCGATGCAATCTTTCAGAGTCAGATATTTGCCATCAATGTTCTTGAAGAGGATATAATCATTCATCTTATCTGAGAACTTACTGTCCTTAATGCAGCCATATTTGATAAATGGACTGATATCATCCCAGTATTTCTCGTAGGACTCACGGTCTGTTTTACACATTCCGGTAAGCTTGTCCGCTACTTTCTTTGTAATATACTCGGAAATCTTCTTCACGAAGCCATCGTTCTGCAGTGCAGATCTGGATACATTCAGTGGAAGATCCGGACAATCAATTACACCTTTCAGAAGAAGCAGAAATTCTGGAATTACTTCCTTGATGTTATCTGCGATAAATACCTGGTTATTGTACAGTTTGATCGTACCTTCAATGGAATCATATTCTGTATTGATCTTCGGGAAGTACAGAATACCTTTCAGGTTAAACGGATAGTCCATGTTCAAATGAATCCAGAACAAAGGCTCCTTATAATCCATAAAGACTTTACGGTAAAACTCTTTATATTCCTCATCTGTACAACTGTTTGGATGTTTCATCCACAATGGCTCCGGATCACTTAAAGATACCGGACGTTTATTGATTTTTACTTTATCTTTTGCAGGAGATACTTCTACGACTTCTTTCTCACCTTTGTCATTCTCTTTCTCCTCAGTCTTAGCATCCTCGTGGATACGCTCTACAATTACATCATCATCACGAAGCTCAGCCTCATCAATAGTCTCATACTCCTGCGGTGCATTCTCTTTAGACAGATAGATATTTACCGGCATGAAAGAACAATATTTCTCAATAATCTCTCTCATACGATATTCGTTGGAAAATTCTGTACTCTCATCATTTAAAAACAGAGTAATTTCAGTACCAACTGTAGTCTTATTGCCTTCCTGCATATCATACTCTGTACCACCATCACAGGTCCAATGTACTGGAGCAGCGCCCTCTTTATAAGAAAGAGTATCAATATGAACTTCATCTGCTACCATAAATGCTGAATAAAAGCCAAGTCCAAAATGACCGATGATCTGATCATCCGTGGTCTTATCTTTATATTTGGAAAGAAACTCAGTAGCTCCTGAAAAAGCAATCTGTGTAATATACTCTTCCACTTCATCGGCCGTCATACCAAGACCTGTATCAATAAACTTCAAAGTCTTCTCTTCCGGATTCACAATAACTTGTACTTCAGCTTTGTAATCATCCGGAAGTGTGTATTCACCCATAACATCAAGTTTCTTAAGCTTCGTAATTGCATCACAACCATTGGAGATTAACTCTCTTGCAAAAATGTCGTGATCAGAATATAACCATTTCTTTATAATTGGAAAAATATTTTCACTGTTAATTGATAAACTACCATGCTTCTCAGCCATGCAGCTCACTCTCCTTTGTCTTCTTAATTATACAAACTATAGTAATACCAAACTGACTAAAAGTCAAGGAAAATTTAGCACTCATTTTAATTGAGTGCTAGTAGTTTTTATTAAAAGAAGGGAGACCATTTCTGGTCTCCCTCATTCGTTCTGCTCTCATTCACAATTACTGTTTATCTGAGAATCCACTATTATTTTTTCTTATTGCGGTAAACAAGAATTCCTGCAATTAAGACAATCGCAACGATCAGAATAATTACAAATGGGAGGATTGGAGTATTATCCCCGGTCTTTACTGCATTCTTCTGATTTGCATCTGTTTTGTCTGCAGCCGGTGTCAGAGTCTGATTCGGTGCAGCATTTACAGTGAAATTAACCTGCTTGGTATCCTGTGTTCCAGTGTTTACCCAGTTGCTTCCATCAAACTGCTGCTGATTATATGTGACAGTCAAAGTATAATTTCCATTCTTGCCCATGCGGAAAGTTGCAGAATATGGTGCGCCGTCCCAGCTTCTTGCCTCAAGAACCTCCCAGTTCAGCGGCTGATATCTTACATCTCCCTTAATCGGATTTTCAATATCCATACCTGCGCCAACTGCAGTGAAAGTAATCTTGGTCTCTGTAGTATAGTTTCCATCGGAGCTGATTCCTGTGATACTGTTATTCCCTGCATCAGATACAATCGGTCCACGGCTTACAGTGACATTAACAGATACTACAAGGCTCAGGTTATCCGGATTGGTAACACCGTCTGGAAGAGCAGCAGTACCTTTCACAGAGAACTTCTGTGCTTCTGTACTGTTCTGATTATATGCACTGCCCTTTACATCCCATTTTACAGAGGCATTCATATCGCCCTTGTTTGTAGTAATCTTAACAGTAGATGGAAGCTGCAGTCCAGCTGCTGACTTCTCAACCCCGTTTGCCAGACTGATATCAGATACTTTGCCTACAGCTGTAAGCTTGGCAGCAGCTTCTGTTACTGTAAAGCTTACTGGAATATTCAGGTAATCTGTCTGATCTGTCTTAATGGAAACAGTCTGTGTATAGGTTCCTGCTGCCAATCCAACTGCCGGTGCAACAGTAAAGGATACAGACTGGTTTGCATTTGCCTCTAATTCTGAAGCAGACGGAGCACTTACTGTAAATTCGTTTCCGCTTACACTTACAGCAATACCGGTTAATTTCACATTTCCAGTATTGGATACATTGATTGTAACTGCAGCTGGTGCTTCTTTGTAACCAGCTTCTTTACTGTCGAATTTCACTTCGGAAATGTCGGTAGTAAATGAAGGAGCTGGAGTAATCTCCGGAGTCACTTCCGGGGTGACTTCTGGTGTTACTTCCGGAGTTACCTCTGGGGTGACTTCTGGGGTAACTTCTGGAGTTACCTCTGGGGTGACTTCTGGGGTAACTTCTGGAGTTACCTCTGGTGTCACTTCCGGGGTGGTTTCCGGTGTAGCTGGTTTCTCTGCTGGCTGCTGATCTGTATTCGTATCATCCTGCTTCTGCTCAGCTACTGTAAGCTTTGCAATGAAGGAAACCTTTACACCTTCCTCTGTTTCATAAGTGATCGTATCACTGTATTCTCCAACAGCTGTACCTTCTCTTGGCATAACCCATGCATCGACTGATTCTCCAGCCGCAAGAGAACCCAGATCCTTTACCATAAAATGTTCCGGACTGATTTCTTTGAAATTAAGAGTGCTGTTGCCAGTATTCTTAACAGTTACATTCTTAGTCATGGAAGAATTCGCATTTTCCTGTGTGAAACCTGCATTTACGGTTCCAAAATCAAGTACTGCAGTACCATCTTCTGCAGTATTTTCTGCAACAATTTCTGCTGTATACACAGGTTCCTGCTGGGCAGGGGATTCAGCTGATGCTCCCTGATTTGCAGCCTCAGCCTGTCCATTCTCAGGAACTTCCAGATAGCCTTCTGTTCCAATGTTAATCACACTGTCATCTGTAGTGATCTCAGACTGGGAATTGTCAGCAGAATTCTCTGTGTCCTGTCCATCTGCCGGCTGCATAACATCAGCGGAAGAATCAGTTGGTTCATCAGCACCAATGTCAATTACTTCCTCGGTTTGTGTATCTTCTGCCACATCCTGAGCCGGCTGTGTGTTCTCATCTGTCTGGGAACCTTCCGCAGGTGTATCCTCTGCTGCGATCTCCTGAACAGGGGTTTCCTCTGCCGGTGCAGCCTCCTGCTCTCCCTCTGGAAGCTCTGTTGTCTCTTCCGGAGCTTCTTCCGGTGTAGCCACAATTTCAACTGTATTTACTTTCAGTTCTCCGGTTATGCCCATTTCGGCCTTTCCGGTAATTTTCAGCTCAATCTTATTTCCAAGATCTTCATCAACAAGCTTATAGGTCTTCTCAGTGCCTACTTCAGTAAGCTGATCTCCAACTTTTCTTGACCAGCTGAACGTTACATAATCGTCTGTAAGTCCTTCCGGTGTAACCTTTTCATAATCTGCGCTAAGCTCAGAGCCTACAGCTGCAGTTCCCTTAATCTTAAGCTGACCTCCAAGTTCTCCCTCTGGTGCTGCTGCCGCAAATACCAGAGACGGAAGCAATGAAAGCATCATAAGAAAAGTCATAATCATTGCTATAATTTTCCTAGGTCTCATATGCCATCCTCCTTTACATTCCCCTTTTAGGCTGACCTGTAACATTATTGTAACATATTTTAAACATTTCCACAAGCACTTTTATTTTATTGTAATTCTTACAGTGCATGTGACAGTGCTACTGTTCGCTCCGCGCACTGCAACCACTTCGCGCTGCACAGGAATCATGCATCCGCACGATTCCGCGCCCAGCTTCTCGGGTTTTCTGTGAACTTTGTTTACAAAAACACCTCGCGGAATGTTACCTGTGACCCGCAATACGTTTCGCCATGCACGAATTCAACCTTTATTTTTTCTCAATATTGATCTTCTGGTCAAATCCGGTAAGGCTGAAAACATCGTACACTTCATCAGAAACATTTACAATCCGGAAGCCTTCCTTGCCTGCCATCTTCTTATATGCTGCAATTACCAGACGAAGACCTGCTGAAGAGATATATTCCAGGTTTGCAAAGTCAAATACCAGGCTGGTTGTATCAGGATCAAGTGCTGACAGCTCCTTTTCCAGCTGCGGTGCAGTCTGGGTGTCAAGCCATCCTGTGATCTCCATAGTTACCTTGCTGCCCTCTGTCTTACTTACAATTTCCATTACAATTTCCTCCTTTAAGTTGCGTAAATCAATCAAAGAATGCAAGTCTGTCAAGTGCCTCAATAGCGCTTTCCAGATATCTGTCATCTGTAACCGGCCATTTGTAATCCAGTCTGTAAAGAACCTGTGCTGTAAACCGGTTGCTGTAATCCAGGGTATAGATCTCATTTTCATTATGAGCCGTATACGCGATCAGTCCGGAAACAACATCCGAATCATCACTGTTCTTTGCAAATTCTTTTACCGCAGCCTCAAACTCTTCATCACTTACAATGCCAATGTCAAATCCATGGCTCCGCATTGCATAGATCAGATCCGCCATATAGATATGGTGGCTGTTGCAGGCGTGGAATACGGTAAATCTCCGGTCTGTCTGCACCAGTCTCAACACTGCAAGTGCAGTAGAATCAATTGGTGAAAATTCTGTAACTTCGTGCATAGCCCCAATTGGGAATTTACCGACTGCCTCATATCCTCGCAGACTTCGCAGGAATCCGTTTGTAATAAAGTTGATCTGGAATTCACCATCTGAATTTCGGCTCATCAGATTTCCTACACGGATAACCTTTCCGTCAAGTCCACTGGAAACAGCTTCCAGTACAGCTCTCTCTGCAAGGAATTTTGTGCGGATGTATTCATTTGTGATGTTCTGTCCAATATACAGATCGTTTTCATTAAAGACTCTGGACATTGGCGGAACACCATCGGAACCCTCTCCGGCAACAGAAACAGTAGAAATCTGGATCAGTCTGCGTCCACTATTTTTACAGAATTCAATCAGATTTTCCACTCCGTGTACATTTATCTTCTCCAGTACATCACCAGCTGCAAAATGCTTTACGCAGGCTGCGCAGTTAATAATGGTGTTAAATTTGTAATCTGCAAATTTCTCCACCTGTTCTTTCGAGGTAATATCGCCGTCCACACAGATAATACGCTCTCCAAACAGTTCCTGGCATGGATTATCGAAGTAATACATCAACATATGCATCATTCGTTTCTCCATGGACTCATATTTTCCCTTACGTACCAGGCAGTAAACCTTGCCTTCATAATTATCCAGATAGGACTTCAGAACATGAATTCCCAGGAAGCCGGTTGCACCTGTGATCATGATATCACCAATTTCTTCCTTTGTCACCTGGTTTACGTTTTCTTCCACATTTCCGCTGATCACGCTCTGGATCCGGTTATAGTTATAGCTGGAGAATTCATTCTCGCTCTGCGGATTTTCAAATGCCTCACTGTTATCCACGATTGCAGAAAGCTCACGGATGGTCGGATATTTGAAAATGTCTGCATATACAATGGAAATATTCTTGGAAAGGCACATAACAGCAACTTTTGATGCAGTAAGTGAGGAGCCTCCAAGTTCGAAGAAGTTATCCTCAATTCCTACTTTTTCAATGCCAAGTGCTTTTTCAAATATCTCGCAAAGTTTAATCTGGACAGCGGTAACAGGCTCCACATAGGCTGTGCTTGCTGTGGTGGTTACTTCTGGTACCGGAAGCGCCTTTTTGTCGATCTTTCCGCCAGGAGTCACCGGCATTTTCTCAAGATGGACAAAGAAGGATGGCATCATGTAATCCGGAATCAGCGGGTTCAGGAACAGTTTCAGCTCATCTTCCGGAATGATTTCACCAGTATAATAAGCTGTGATATATTTGTTTCCGCCTTTTTCGATCACTATAACAGCAGCATTCTTCACCTTATCGTGCTTCAGAAGAGCTCCTTCGATCTCACCAAGTTCAATACGATATCCTCTTATCTTTACCTGGGAATCGATTCTTCCGATATATTCAATATTTCCGTCCCCCTTCATACGGACCATATCACCGGTTCTGTAAAGACGTTTGTCCTCGTCACATACGGAGAACGGATTTTCCACAAATACGGAAGCCGTCTTCTCAGGAAGATTGTGATATCCTCTTGCGATTTGACGTCCGGCATGGCAAAGCTCACCAGAAGCGCCTACCGGAAGCCGTTTCATATTTTCGTCCACAATGTAGCTGCGGATATTCCGCTGTGACTTACCGATCGGGATGTTGTCGTACTGTTTGTCAACCCAGAACTCTGTGGAAGAAACAGTATTCTCCGTTGGACCGTAGCCATTGATCATCTGGTAAGTTCTATCCCGGTAATATTTGAACTTCTCACCACCCAGGGTGACAAATTTCAGGCTCGGAGCATCGTCAAGAAGCTCTGCAACCAGCTCGCCCATCTGGGTTGGGAAGGTAGCTGTGGTAATTTTTTCTTCTTTTATAAATTTTCCAACAGCAACTGCATCTTTTCGTATGCTCTCTGGCAAAATGTACAATACCGCGCCTGCAGTAAGCGGAGCAAACAGGTCAATCACGGATGCATCGAAGCAGAAGCTTGCAAACTCTGCCACAATATCATCTGGTGTCAGTTTTCTTGTCATAAGGATATACTCGATCAGATTCAGCAGGTTCCGCTGTTCAAGCATAACACCTTTTGGTTTTCCGGTGGAACCGGAGGTGTAGATCATGTAAGCCAGGTTCTCTGGTTTCGGGGCTGTGAGCTCTACTGAAAGTGCAAAGTCTTTGGATTCTGCTGCCACGTCATCCAGGCTGATCACATTCTGGTCGTAGAAGCCTACCAGACTGCGGTAACGGTCTATTACAAGCAGGTTTTCTGCCTCGGAATCCTTCAGCATGTACTCAATTCTGCTCTGCGGATATTCCGGATCCAGTGGAACATACGCGCCGCCGGCTTTCATAACACCGATATAAGCTACGGCATATTCCTTTGTTCTTCCGCACAAAATACCTGCAACCTTTTCCCTGCCAAAGCCATTTTCCGTAAGCTTCTGAGCAACATAATCAGACATATGATCCAGTTCTTTATAGGTAAGCTCGCCCATTCCATCTCTTACCGCCGGTCTGTCCGGATATTTTGCAACAGCTTCTCTGAACAGATCTACAAAAGTCTTTCCGGCATGGGAAGGATCATCTTCCATTTTGGTCTCTTCCTCAAACATCAGTCTGATGTCTGCAGGCTCGTATTCTCTCAGGATTCCATCTGCCGTTGTTTCCAGGTTATCTGCAAGGTATTTGATGGTTTCCTCGTTGTACATGTCGCCTCTGTACTCAATCTCAAAGACAAACTTATTTCTCTCAATTGAAATACTGATGGAAACAGGTGCCTTTGCCGCATTCAGCTGAACAGGTTCTTCCTGCGCATATTCCCCGCCGATATTATCAAAGGCGAAGTTGTCGCCCTGATAGATCACCATGGCATCTGCCTTGATGTTGAACTCATGGCTGATCTGGGAGAACGGATAAATATCGTTGTTCATGGAATTAATCAGCTGCTGCTGGACAGCATTCAGGCAATCCGCAGTGCTTCCTGAGAAATCACAGTAAACAGGAAGAGTCTTTACCAGCATACCCACGGTATCGGAAAGTCTGGAATCGTTTCTGCCGTGGTAAATAGTGGTAAATACCGCATCCTTCCTGAAATTGTATTTTCCAAGAGTAATACCAAAGGCAGAGATAAAGAATACATTCTCTGTAATTCCGTGCTTCTTACAGAATGCCTTCACATCCTGTACAGAGAACTCACTGGTCTCACGATGATACATCTCTGCTGTTGGAGCTGCTCCGCTCTTGTCCGGATAGAAGTTGATGCTTCCGCCCGCATTTTCAAAAACGGATTTATAGTAGTTCTCTGCATTCTTATAAGCATCACTTGCCAGAGCATCCCTGTTATCAAGGGCCAGATCATAGGAAGTATACTCTTCCACTTCCAGCTTTTCTCCGCTGTAAGCCCTGTTAATGTCGTTCAGGATAATGCCAAGGGAGGTACCGTCTGCAACAATATGATGAATGTCAAGGAACAGATAATTTCCATCACAGGTTCTGTGAATTTCAAAGCGGAAAAGCTGTTCATTAAACAGCATGTACGGACGAACCAGAGTTTCCCGGTTCATTCCATTTATAATCTGCGTCTTATAGGTTAAAGCATCATCACGTTTCTGAAGGACTTCTCCCTCGTCGCTCATAAAGAGACGGGTTTTCAGGTAAGGATGAGCTGCAACGGTGCTGTCAATTGCTTCTGCCAGCTTATCCAGGTCAACCTTTTTGTCAAGCTTCAGAAGATATGGGATGTTGTAGATGGTGGATCCCATATTTGCTGTACACTCGATGAAAATTCCCTCCTGGGTATTGGTGAGAGGATAATTTTCCTGGATTTCCCTCTTGGTTTCTTTTCCGGCAGTCTTCACAAAGCCCTCTAACATCTGAATGGTTGGGTGATCCTTGATGTCAGATGTTTTTATCACAATGTCGAAAGCTTTGGAAATCAGGATATTCAGCTTAATAGCAGTGATGGATGTCAGTCCTGCCTCGTAAATATCTGTAGTAATGCCAAATTCGGTATAGCCCAGAACCTCAGCAATGCAGTCAAACAGCTTCTGCTGGGTCTCATTCTCCGGTTTCACGATTTCTTCCACTTTCCGCTCTGGCAGTGGAAGGGCTTTTTTATTTACCTTTTGGTTCTGATTCAGCGGGATCTTGTCGATCTGCATGGTAACTGCCGGAACCATATATGGAGGCTTGGTTTCTTTGATGAAATCATTCAGCTTATTTATGTCAACCTTACTGTCAGATACTACATAAGCTGCAATATATTTTCCACCGCCATTTGGATCGTCAAAAGCAACTACGGTTGCGTCCTTTATGCCTTCGTATCTTCTGATGACTTCCTCAACCTCGGAAAGCTCAATTCGAAAGCCTCTGACCTTAACCTGGGAGTCTTTTCTTCCAATGATCTGGATATTTCCATCCGGAAGATATCTGGCAACGTCACCAGAATGATACAGGACTTCATAGCCTTCTGCATCGTCATAAACATTTTTTGTATAAACTTCCGAAGTTTTCTCCGGTTTATTCAGATAGCCTCTGGAAACCTGCCATCCGGAGATCATCAGCTCACCGCAAGCTCCATATGGAAGCAGGTGGCCGAACTTATCGGTTATATAAAGTTTGAAATTGTCAAGCGCTTTTCCGATTGGAATGTTGGAGTAGTACTTATCTACTTCAAATATGGTTGTAAAAATTGTACACTCTGTAGGGCCATAAGCATTAAAGAATCTATAATCCTTCGGCGGCTCCATAGGAACAAGCTTCTCTCCGCCTATGGAAAGATATTGCAGGCTCTCGCAGCTCATTTCCATTGCAAACTGTCTTCCCACCTGTGTAGTCATAAAGGAATGGGTAACGCCATTCTCTTCAAAATAACGCTGAAGTGCAATGAAATCAAGGCGGATTTCTTCCGGAATAATGTGAAGCTCTGCACCGTTTGCAATTGCACCGTAAATGTCCATCATGGAAGCATCAAAACCAAAGGACGCATAAGCTGCTATTTTGGAGCTGTAATCTACCTGGTAATACTTTTTGTACCAGTGGCAGAATGCAGTGATATTTCCATATTCCAGCATACAGCCTTTGGGTACGCCGGTGGAGCCGGAGGTGTACAGTAAAATAAACAGATCATGAAGCTCTGGCTTCTTAAGTTCCACATCACGGTCTTCCAGCAGTGGGATCTCATCTGTAAATAAAACAGGTCCCTGATAGCCGTCTACCAGTGGCAGAAGCTCTCTGTCTGCAATCAAAAGCTTCGCAGCAGAATCTTCCAGCATGTACATCAGACGGTCTTTCGGATATGTAGGATCAAGAGGCTGGTATGCTGCACCGGCTTTGATTACGCCCATTGGTGCGATGGCCATGTATTCGCAGCGGGGGATCAGAATGGAGACTACATCCTCCCTGCCGATTCCCTGGGATGCAATATATTTTCCAAGCCTGTCGCTGAGCTCGTCCAGTTCTTTATAGGTATATTTCCGGTCTTTAAATACCACTGCTGTGTGGTCCGGAATGGTCTCTGCCAGTTCATCGAACATGTCGGAAATGGTTTTGCTTCTGTCAAATTCGTTTTCTGTATGATTGAATTCTGCGATCTTGTTTACCCCACTCTGAGAGATAACAGAGATTTCAGAAACATATTTTGTTTTCAGCGCAGAACTCATGGCAGCTTCATAGGAATCCAGGATTCCGTCAATAAAGGCCTGGCTGTACATGTCGCTGCGGTATTCTGCAGTAAGCACATAAGTGTGGTTGTACTCTCTTACCTGGATCAGCAGAGGCATTTTAGCCATATCCAGGGAAAGGTCGTGACCTCTGGCAATGGTGTCTCCGATTGGATAATCGTCACTGAGCTCTGCCTGGTATGCAAATGTAAGATCCGAATTCAGCCCATATTTTGCACAGATATCGGAAAATGGGAAAATATCGTTTGCCATGGAGGACAGCATCTGCTCGGAAAGCTCTGCCATATACGCCTGTACGGTGGTCTTCGGGTCGAATTTGCAATAAACAGGAAGGGTTTTTACCAGCATGCAGACTGTGTTTTCAAGCCTGGAATCGTTTCGTCCATTATAAATCGTGGAAAACAGACTATCCTCTGCATTGGAGTATTTTGCCATAAGGATGCCGAACAGACCTGTAAATAAAATATTCGGGGTAACACCCAGCTTCTCGCAATAGGAAAGAATGGCCTCTTCTTTCAGACCCATGGTCTTCTCCAGATAACCTTTTTCAGGAGCTTTTCCATTCAGGTCTGGCATTGGGAGGGATTCCGTTTCAATTCCTTCAAAAATACTGTCATAATATTTCTCGGCTTTTTTGTATTTGCCCTCTTTCATCTGCTGTTCTTCGTCAAGAGCCGCATCAAATCCGGTATAGGACTCTTTTTCCAGTTTTTCACCCATATAGGCCTTATTGATATCCTCGAAAATGATATCATAAGAGTTGCCGTCAGCAATAATATGGTGGAAATCTGTAAAGAGGTATTTCTTATCTTCTGTCACATAAATTGCCACACGAAGGAGACGTCCTTTTTCCAGCTTAAACGGACGTACAAGGCTTTCCTTCTGGCTGGCAAATTTCTCATTTGTGGTCTCGATCACTTCCGGCACAAATGTCTCATTTCCAGGGCGCTGTACCATCTCCCCATTATCATCAAGATATACCTGTGTGAGCAGGTAGGAATGGGCGCTTACCATTCTGGCAATTGCATCGGATAATTTCCGGGTATCCACTGCAGGATCCAGTTCAAAAAGGAAGGGGATATTGTATACGGTACTCTCAGGATTTTTGCTGCACTCTGCAAAAATACCCTTCTGGGAACCGGTAAGAGGATAAACCTCTCTCTTTTCGTAGGTTCTGAGCTTCGGCGCCAGCATGACATATTTTTCCAGCTTCTCCACGGTATTGTTCTCGTGGATATCGCTTGTTTTTACGGTAACACCAAATTCCTCTGAGATCAGGACGCAGAGCTTCATTGCACTGATGGAGGAAAGACCGGCCTTATAAAAGCTGGTGTCGATTCCGAAGAAGTCGTTTTCTACTACTTGGGCCACAATGTCAAAGATCTTCTTCTGCATTGGAGTTTCCGGCTCTTTCAGATTTCTGGGCTGCGCCACGGGCTTGGGCAATGCTTTTTTGTCAATTTTGCCATTCTGTGTTAAAGGCATTTTTTCCAGCTGGATGAAAACATCCGGAACCATGTAATGAGCCAGGGATTCTGACGCATAAGCGGTAAGCGCTTCAACATCGATCTCACGGTCTGCCATAAAGTAGCAGCAAAGATATTTATTATCCACCGGTACTGTAATACTGGTGATAATTCCTTCGAAGCTGTTAACAACCTCCTCGATCTCACCAAGCTCGATTCTGAGACCGCGAAGCTTGATCTGATTGTCAATTCTTCCGAAAAATTCGATCTCGCCATCTGGAGTGATCTTTGCAAGATCTCCTGTTTTATAGGCTCTTTCGCCGTTGAGAGTGATGAAAACTTCTGCTGTTTTCTCCGGCAGATTGATATAGCCCCGACCTACACCAAGACCTGCAATTACAAGCTCTCCTGTCTCTCCGTCCGGAAGGATCCTGTTCTCTTTGTCAACCACGTACACCTGAACGTTGCCGTTTGGCTCTCCGATGGTAATATTTTTGCTGTCGGTGATCACCTTCATGGTACAGCTGATGGTGGTCTCGGTTGGTCCATAGCCGTTCATAATATAAGCATCCGGGTTTACTGCGTGGATCTTGTCAAAAAGTGCAGGCGGGAATGCTTCTGCTCCTACGTCAAATACCTTGATCTGGGCAGCTGCTTCCTGAAGCTGGGGCAGATCGATCATATTGGAAAGATAGGTAGGAGTTGTGGTCATAATATCCACTTTATTTTTTACAATTAAATCTCCAAGCATAATGGGATTCAGGATCTCTTCATCGCTTGCGATCACTGCGGTCATTCCATTGGTGAGAGGGAGAAATTCCTCAAGCACCGAAACATCAAATGTCATGGCTGCCATGGAAAGGGAAACGCTTCCCCTGCTTACATAGCCATAGGTTTCTGCATTCTTTGGATTGGGATTTACAAAATTGGCAAGGTTGATATGCTCGATCATAACACCTTTTGGTTTTCCAGTAGAACCGGAGGTGTAAATACAGTAGCAAAGATCATGTTCCTTAATCTGGGTATCCGGGTTCCCGGCATTTGAATTTTCCAGCAGTTCTTCAAGCAGAAGCAACGTACAGGAAAGCTTGGAAAACAGCTCCTGGCGCTCCTTCGCGATCTCCCTTGTAGTGATAATAAAGGGAACTCCTGCATCTTCAAAAATGAACTGCACACGGTCATCGGGATAATCCGGGGCTGCAACAGCAAATGCGCCACCAGCCTTCAAAATACCCTGACGGACTGCGTAAAAGTCACAACAGCGCTCCAGTACCACACCTACGATTTTTTCACAGCCAACGCCTTTTTCAATAAGAGAATTTGCAATTCTGTTTGCCCTTTCGTTCAGCTGTGCGTAGGTAAAGCTTTCCTTGCTGGAAGCTACAGCACATTTGTCAGGATGAAGCCGCACCTGCTCTTCAAACAACTTTGTCACAGGCTGAAATTCAAAAACAAAATTGCTCTTTTCGTTAATGTCAGACATTTCCTGCACCTCCTAAAATGATATTATAGTATTATTCATATCAATTGCGCGGATATAATCCATTGATTTTGAAATCTTTTTCACCAGCTCAATTCCATGGATATCAAACTCCTCATGGTCATAGCTGTATTCCAACGGATTAAAATTCACTCCGTTGTCTCTTATCCTTAACTGGCAAATGTCATCCTCCAGGCAAAGATTGATGTCGATCCAGTTGGAAGTTTTTCCACCAAATTTAATGATATTCACAGTCATTTCTTCTGCACACACGGCAGCAAGATTGGCTCTGTTTCCGGATACACCGTTTTCCTTGCAGAACTCCAGGACTTTTCTGTTAACTGCGCCAGCTTCTTCCATGGTGCTCTTAATGGAAAAATCAAAATTGATTCCGGGATTTTGGTCCGGAACAATATAAAAAGTAGAATTTTTGTGTTTGATCTTTCGGAAAATCCAGGCTGCGATCAGGGTTATGATCTCTGTGGCAACGAATGCAGCACCAATTCCATTTGTACCGATTCCATCAATCTGTTTCCAGATAGAAATTCCTATAAATGTTGCAGGAAGAACTGCCACTGCGTTTTCAAGGAAGGTAACAAAGCTTGCAATTGCAGTCTCTTCAATAGATTCATAATAGCTTACGGTAAATTTATTCCAGAGATAAGGCACTACACATAAAGCAAAAATACGCAGTGCATGAACCATCTCCCGTCCCAGCTCTCCGCCGCCTCCGAACATAATGGTGATCTGTTCTGTAAACAGCATGATCAGAACGAATATGACTGCCAGCACGATGTAGCTGTATTTCAGCATTTTTTTGCACAGGACACGGATTCCCACATAGTCTTTTTCTCCAAAAAGAATTCCTGCAACATTAGGAATTACGCCAATGATTCCGCCTGTAAGCATTTCCACGATCAGCAAAACATTGTCGCAGACCGTAAATACTGCCATTCCGTCTTCCCCGATCTGATTCATAATGATGGTGTTCAGGCCAAGGGCTTTTACAAAATTGGTTGCCATGAAAACAAGCATGGGCACACCCGTAATCACTGCCTCCTTCACGATTCCGAAATCCTTTGCATTCAGCCGCACGAAACTGATATTCCTCTTATCTGAGCGAATATAGAAAAGGAAAACCACCATGGCAAAAAGAAAGCCAAGTACCGTTGATAAGGATGCACCTGTAACTCCAAGTGGTGTAAATCTAAGAAATATGTAATCCAGCACAAGATTTATCACATTGGCTGCGATCAGATAAACAGAAGCAAGCTCCGGATGGTTTTCCACCCCAAGGTAGTTTACCATCATCAGACCGATTCCGATTACCGGTGCACCTAACATGCTGATGCGGATATAGTCTCTTGTATAAGTTGTCAAAACTCCGTCTCCGGATACCAGAAATCTGGCAATAGGTCCTGCAGCAGGAAATGCAATAAGAGAAAACAGCAGTCCCACCACGAGTGTGACAATAAAAGTGGCCGAAAACAATCTCGAAGCCCCTTCTTTGTCACGTTTACCAAGCATATTTCCTGCGGCTATGGAACCTCCCACACCCAGACAGTAACCGGTAAGCTGAACTATCGTTTCAACCGGAAGACTCATTGTGACTGCGGACATTGCTTCTACACCAATTAAATTACTTACAAAGATAGTGTCCACAATGTTTCCAAGCTGAAGTGCCAGCGACATCATAATACCTGGAACGATATACTTGTTTAATTTCGCATTCAGCAACCTGTTATTTCTGTTTTCCACCATTCCATCCCCTTTCGAAATTTTGGAGTATTTCTAAACAAAATCAGAATACTCCATATTTATATATAATTTAGCAAAAAATGAAATATTTTTCAATAAAGCAACGAAAATAACGTCAAATTAAACAAAAATAGCTTAAAAAAATACCGGTTTCCCGAAGCTATCCCTTTAATGGAATTCTTTGGAAACCGGTAGTATCCTTCCTGATATGTAATTATTCA
>ENA-OPSL01000237-OPSL01000237.1-human-gut-metagenome-genome-assembly--contig:-NODE-237-length-19289-cov-1.723718_pt1 | contig 19289 bp, 20 predicted proteins | sample MGYA00241458_ERZ501908 | MGnify/ENA primary metagenome ERZ501908 (study PRJEB25962, sample SAMEA2042444) | human gut metagenome | biome: human gut; feature: human-associated habitat; material: faeces... | reverse complement strand
TGCATGAGTTGTACAATGAAATTTGGAAAAAAAATCCTCCTGCCTGTCTGGCAGAAGGAAATAAGACTAAAGTATGTCTGAAAAATCATTCCCACAAATTGTGACGCATATCTTGCAGAAAGCCTTTTTCAGATACGCTTTAAGCTTCTGGATTGTCAGCAGAAGCGTTGTCAGAAGAAACAGAAGCAGTATCTGTGTTATCCGTTTCAATGCTGTCAGGTGTGGAATCTGTACTGCTCTGAGGCATAAGTGCAAGCTCCAGGGAAGTATCTGAATAGAATGTATTTGCATTATACAGATAAAGTACTTCCTGAATTTCCTCTACCTGCATCAGTTCTTCCAGATCGTCATAGAAATAACGAGGGTCTACCATAACAATCTTGCGGTAGTAAGGTGCCAGGAAAGGTATCAGGCTGTTTGCGTAGGAGTCTTTGATCACAAGTAAGGTACGGTTTTCCTCTGTAGGAGTGGTGATCACAACCTTGCCATGGTTTCCGTTAAAGAACATGGCGTATTTGTCTCTGGTTTCCAGCTTGCTGGTATCGTAAAAGCTGGCTGTTTTTTTCTGTTCGTCTACATAATTTACAACAGAGGAAGGAACCGAGTCATCTCTTGGAAGAAAGACATCCATTTCTTCTTTCTCAGAAGCACGGAAACCGCTTTTGGCAGAAAGGGTTCCCTGGAAGCTCATGGAAACCGGGAGCTTGTCGTAGGAGATGGAAGAAGAATCGATTCCAAGTACCTTTGCAAGCTGCATATAAGCAAAGTAAGCTCCCTGAGTAGTCCAGTGATGGTCTGTGTGGTAATAAATTCCGTCATCCTTGTGCTGGGAAAGGGTGTCACGCACATCCACGAAAGTGACACCTGCCTTTTCAAGAGCAGCGGCAGTTGCGTCCAGATAAGGATTCTGGTCAGTGGCAGCAGCCAGGGCAGGGAGCTTATCTGAAAGGATATTCACGGCATTTGGCGCGATCAGCGCATACTGGGGAAGATCAGAATGCCTTGCTGCAAAATCTGTCATAGCGTTTACAGTACGGTTCAGACGCTCCTGGGAGGGCGCTGTAAAATCCTCCATCAGGTAACCGTTTTTGCCAAGAAAAACACCGTTTTCTTCCGTATTTCCAAGGATACGCTGGGCTGTGGCGCGCAGTGTGATCCACCAGTCACGAAGGAAAAACTGGTCATTTACATAGGTTTCATAACCATCCGCAAATTTGCCGGATGTGAGCTGTGAAACGCTGATGGCCGGACGGGAGGCCAGCACACGGTTTTCCTTCTGGGAAAAGCCCCGGTCCGGAACTAAAAAATTGATTATCAGTACTGCCAGGATGAAGATTCCGAAAAGGCATCCGGTCAGGTGACAAAAATAGCGGTATCCGTTTGGTTTCTTTTTCATGGGTCCTCCAATTAATATGGTACCAGTTCAGGGCTTTTTCAAATTTACTCTAGAACTGCTGATACATAAATGGTGTGTAGGAACTGTAGATCATATACGCAATACAGAGGAAAAACAGGATTGCGTTTATCACTGCGGCAAGGTAAGTATTGCGTCTTGCAAGGCGCTTGAAATACTGATAAAGTCCCGGACGGCAGCTGATCACGGAAATGATCATCAGGATCAGTCCGGATTTCAGTGCATACAGGGAGGCGCGGTCTGCGAAGCAGGAAGCTCCAAATCCAAACATGGATCCCAGCATTTTTCCTATGGCTGCAGGTGTGGTCTGGCTGAAAAATCCCCAGCCGATGATCACGGCAAACATGGTATATAAATTGCGAAGCCAGACGGGTGCTTTCTCAAGAAAACGTCCAAGAAGGAATTTCTCTGCCAGAAGAAGGAGACCGTAGTAAACACCCCAGAACACAAAGTTCCAGCTGGCGCCATGCCAGAGACCGGTGAGTGCCCATACCACAAGGATGTTGCGGATGTGCCGGCCTGTGGAAACACGGTTGCCTCCCAGTGGGATGTAGATGTAATCACGGAACCAGCTTCCGAGAGAAATATGCCAGCGGCGCCAGAATTCAGAGACGCTGGTGGAGATGTAAGGATAATCAAAGTTCTTGTTGAAATTGAACCCCAGCATTTGTCCAAGACCGATGGCCATATCGGAATATCCGCTGAAATCGAAATACAGCTCCAGTGTATATGCGCCAATGGCAAGCCAGGTTCCCACAAAAGAGGTGGTACCGGAAGCCTGAAGGGTGGTGTACAGAGCAGAAAGATTGTCTGCAAGGAGAACCTTCTTGGAAAGACCCTTGATAAATAGCTCTGCACCTGCACCGAGGCGCGTTGTGTTTATACTGCGGCGGCTGATGGATTCCGAAATGTCAGTATACCGGACAATGGGTCCGGCAGTCATGTGCGGAAACATGGTGCTGTATACGGCATATGGAAAAAATCCTTTACAGGGTTCTGTTTTTCCCATATAGATGTCCAGGATGTAGGACAGGTTCTTAAAGGTATAGAAAGAAAGTCCGATGGGCAATGCAAGCTGCGGATAAGTAAGCTTCAGTCCTGTGATACCGCTGATGGTATCAAGAAAAAATCCCCAGTATTTGAAAAATCCCAGGATCAGAAGGTTGATCACTACTGCGAAAATAAGGTTTCGCTTGCGGGATGGATCTTCATCGGTAATTTTCCCAAGCTCTTTGCCCATGTAATAATTGAAAAAGCTGGAAAACAGCATAAGAACCAGATAAGTAGGATCTCCCCATGCATAAAAGAAAAGGCTCCCTGCGAAAAGTACCGGATTACGGGCCCTGGCCGGCACGAAATAGTAGATCAGCAGAAATATGGGAAGAAAACAAAATATAAAAATTACACTGTTAAATACCATAACGTCAATTCTCCTATATCATGGATAATAAAGCCTGGCGAAGTTCCTGGGCGTTTTCACCGCAGAAATACCAGACATAGGCACCGCGCTTTTCTACAGAAGCTTCTCCGAGAAGTGCCATCTGATCAGTTCCATAGCCTTCGAAAATGTTCTTCTGACTTTCAAGATGAGCCTGAGCTGCTTCTAAATAGGCGCTTGCCTCAGAAGAAGAATTAGCCTTAACTACCAGAACTTCGTCTACAGACATCGGGGAGGCTGCTTTACGGAAAAAGTAGCTGTCTATGTCATTCTCATCTATCTGATAAAAACGGCGAAGACCGGAAACCCCTGGCTCACTAAGGTCCGTTACACCGGAAACCTGTTCAAGGGCAGCAGATATTTTGTCCATGGATACGTCTGCTGCGTAGTCGGATACATAGAGGCGTCCCAGATAGACAACCAGGAAAATTACCATGACGGATTTTAAGATAAGGGAACCGGTAAGCTTGAAATCAGAAAGGATGCTGGTTCCCTGATGTTTATTTTTCTTCAGATTGCCGCTCAGTTTGCCGGAAAAATCTGAGAGGATATTTCGTTTGGTATTCAGCTTCATACGAGACCTGCCCTTTCTGCCATATAAGTAAGCCATTTGGGGTAGTAATTGTAAACCATATGCTCACCATCCGGCTCATACATGCTTTCGTCTACAAGGAATGTATCGTCTATAAAAGTGCATCCCATTTCGTCACAAAAGTCCCTGAGTGCCTGATTAAAGCTGTCATAATAAGCAAGAGCAGGATTTTGGTCAATGGCGCTTTGCTGGATGGGAAGAATGCTGTTGATGTAAATGGCAGTATCAGGAAGTGCGTTCTGGATCTGTTTCACTTTCACACGGTAGGCGTCAATAAAAGCAGAGGAATCACCATTGTAAATTTCCAGGTCATTTGCTCCAAAGGACAGGAAAAATACGCTTGGATTCAGACTGATGGCGGTATTGATCTGGTCATCTGCATCGTCAATGCGAAGTCCCAGCTTGGCAACTACAATACTGGTGTCAAGAAAACCATATTCTGCAATTGATTCTGTAATAGAGTCTCCTACAATAACAGTTCCCTGAAATGCCTGTTTAATTTGTACATCTGTGAGAATATCGCCAAGAACACCCTCCTCTGAGTCCGATCCGGTGGGCTTTTCTTTCTCGGAAAGTGCACGGATCGCATCCTCTATACTGGAGATATCGGCTGTTTCAAGCTTCTGAAGACGTTCAACTGTTTCCTGACATTGTTTGTCAGTATTGCCTGAACGAGAGCAAAAAAAAGCTACCCCTGCAGCCAGCACTACGACAGCTGGGATAACGGCAAGAATGGTTTTGTTGTTTTTTATATTTTTCAAAATTTAATTCTCCGATAAAAAATTAGATATAATGGAACTGTTCCCTGTATGAACAGTTACGACATAATTCATTTTCCTTCGACATTCATTATAATACCACAGGGAAAAACTTCAAGTATAAAAATGGATTTTTTATATAGGAAATTATACTCTTTTTCCGGCTTTTTGTGGACGAATTTCACGAAATAGTTTATACTGTCCAAAAAGAACCGGAGGATAACAGGAGGTTAAATGATGGAAGAGAAGAAAAGCAAAATTTTAAGAGGACAGATTCCAACATCTGTATTTTATATTCTTTTTGGACTGTGTCTGGCATTGATGCCTGTAGAAACGGTGAATGTTCTGTGCAAGGTGGTATTTGGGCTGGTTCTGATCGGAGCCGGTGTTTATCACATTCTGATCTTTGTTCTGGAAAAGGATAATTCTACTATATTGGATCTTTTTTCCGGTGTGATCGTGTTGGTGATCGGTATCTTTTTGTTTATGAATCCAACTGTGGTTGTGAAACTGCTGACTCTTATGCTGGGAGCTTTTATTCTGGTGGACAGCATCTGGATGATGCGCGGCAGTATGAAACTGAAGAAGCGCGGGCAGGGCGTTTGGAAGGCATTTCTGGTTGAAAGTCTGATTTTTATAGGACTTGGAGTGCTGATCCTTGTAAATCCATTTTCTGAAATCAGGATGACCGTGCAGATTTCAGGATGTATTTTTGTGGCGAACGGAGTGCTGGATATTATTTTTTATCTGATTCTGAAACATGGGCTGAAAAAAGAGATTCAGGATGGATCAGCTGGTGATGGAAAGAAAGAGGATAAAGTGACAGATGCTGATGTGGCTGTGAAAGATGCTGAAACACCGGACTCAGGTTTTGAACCTGCGAAGAAGGTTGACACTGAGACAGTCGAATCTGGTGCTGAAAATACAGGTGCTCAGGAAGAGCAGACAGATCAGGAAGAGCAGGCGGATCAGGAAGAACAGGCAAGTCAGAAGCCGGAAGAAGAGGAAATTCTGGAGGAATGGAAGGATTGAAGCGGAACATTGTGATCATGGATTTTTCTGGAATTTACCAGGAAGAGCAGTTCTATGAGGGAGAGCAGATTTCCTGGATAGACCTGAGTGATATTTCAGGAACCAACTGCTATTGCGATGGAGATGCCCAGGCGCAGATTCTGGAACGAATGGAAAAATATCCGGTTTCCGGAATTTATTTTATTGATTCCGGAAATTATCATTATATGAGCAGAATCGGGATCGGGCGGGTGAAAGAGCCCTTCAACCTGCTGGTATTTGACAATCATACAGACATGCAGCTTCCTGCTTTCGGAGGGCTTTTGTCCTGCGGGGGGTGGATTGCAAGTGCACTGGAAGAGGTAGAAAAGCTTCATGAGGTCTGGCTGATCGGGCCGGATGAGGAAGCGTACGGGCAGGTGGAAGAACCCTTTAAGGACAGAGTGCATTTTTTGTCCAGAGAGAAGCTGGCTGAGGCAAGGTCGCATATGGCTGAGAAAAAAGGTTCTGAGGAAGAATTGATCAGAAGCTTGGAAATTCCTGCCAATATACCGCTGTATATTTCCATTGATAAGGATGTGCTCTGTCCGGAGGAGGCAGCCACTACCTGGAGCCAAGGAGATATGACTTTAGAAGAGATGTTGAAAGTACTTCTGGCATTGTGCTCTCATTTTGAAAAAGAGAATGGAAAAATCCTGCAGGTGGATATCTGCGGGGAATGTGATCCGGATAAGAGTATGGAAAGTCCTAAAAATGATCATGCAAACAAGGAACTTTTAAGGTTCTGGAAAAAATGGTTTTGAGTGGAGAGAATAATTTATGAAAAATGAACTTCTGCGGATTGGTCCATTTACGGTCTATGGGTACGGACTGATGATCGCCATTGGAATTCTGGCAGCTTATTTTACCGGAGAATACAGGGCAAAAAAGCGGAAACTGCCCTATGAACACGTTTTTTATCTGGTGGTATGGTGCGTAGTGGGAGGATTCCTGGGCGCCAAGATCCTGTATTGGATTACAGAATGGAAAAGTATCCTGGAAAATCCTGGGTTTCTGAGTGCTACTCTGACCGATGGCTTTGTGGTATTTGGTGGAATTGTTGGTGGAATTTTCACGGCGTATGTATATTGCAGGGTAAAAAAACTGAATTTTCTGAAGCTTTTTGATACGTTAATGCCTTCTGTAGCACTTGCACAAGGATTTGGAAGAATTGGGTGTCTGCTGGCAGGATGCTGTTACGGAAAAGAAACGTCCGGTGCTTTTTCCATTACGTTTCATACGTCTGCTTTTGCACCAAATGGGGTGGCGCTGGTTCCTACGCAGATTTATTCCAGTATTCTTGACTTTCTTCATTATGGTTTGCTGCTCTTGATTTTGAGAAGCCAGAAAAAAGATGGAGAGACAGCGGCGGCATATCTGATTTTTTATAGTGCAGGAAGATTTGTGCTAGAGTTTTTTCGCGGAGATCTGGCAAGAGGAAGTGTGGGAGTGCTTTCTACGTCGCAGTTTATTTCAGTCTTTACATTTTTGGCAGGAATTGTGATGTTGGTACAGAGAAAACACGCTTCAAGTCATTGAAATGAAAAATAAAGCATACTCTTAAATGAAAAAGCTTTAAGGGGCAGTTATGGGAAATAAAGACGCGGGCAATTTGAGTATGCAGGAGTCAGTTTCACCGGCACAGAACGAGATGTATGCGGATTTTATTGTAAAATATATGGACGATTTTCAGGAAGACCTGGGCGATGTCCCAGGTTTTAGTTTTCAGAAAATAAACGGGATTTACGGGGTAGTCTATGCACCCTTGACAGAAATTGGAACGTTGAATATCAATACGTATTCCTACAGTTTTATTCCAAAATGTTATACGCATATGGATCTTGGAAGCCTTAGTGCTTCCGGAATTACCCGGCTTCAGGAACATCCCTACCTTCAGCTGAAAGGAAGCGGAACAGCTGTTGCGGTTGTGGATTCCGGAATTGACTATCGGAATCCGGTTTTTCAGAACGAAATGGGCAGCAGAATCCTCTGTATCTGGGACCAGACCTTACAGGGAGACGGGAAGGAAGTACCTTATGGTCGTGTCTTCTGGAAAAAGGATATTGATCAGGCACTGGCTTCCAGAAATCCTCTGGAAATGGTGCCTTCTGTGGATACGGATGGACATGGAACCAGAATGGCTGCTATAGCAGCTGGAAATTATTTTCCTGAGGAGAATTTTTCTGGAGCTGCACCAGAAGCTATGCTGATCATTGTGAAAGTGAAGCCTGCGAAAAAATATCTCCGGGAGTTTTATCTTTTCCCTGCAGAAGCGGAGCTTTTCCAGGAAAATGACATTATGACGGGAATGGATTTTGCAGTGCGCATTGCGAATGACAGAAGAATGCCTCTTTCTCTGTGCCTTGGAATTGGCAGCAGCCAGGGAGCACATATCGGGAAAAATCTACTGAGTCTTTATGTGGATTATATTTCCCAGTATTCGCTGATCTCAGTTTCCATTGCAGCTGGAAATGAGGGAGCGGCAAGACATCATTACGCAGGCCGTCTTACAGACAGAGAAAACCAGGCGTCAGCGGAGCTTCGCGTAGGAAACAAGGAGCCGGGCTTTACCATGGAATTCTGGGGCGAGCCGCCGGAAATTTATAATCTTTCTTTGCAGTCTCCTACCGGGGAAATTCTGGATATCAGCGCTTCACTGGGGGAGGTGACGCAGGAATTATCTTTTGTCTTTGTGGAAACAAGGGTGAAGGTAAATTATGTTTCTATTGAGAGGCAGACCGGATACACGCTGGTATATTTTCAATTTATCCAGCCGGCACCTGGAATCTGGCGTATTTTTATCAGAGGAAGAGATGGGCAGAATGTAGGATTTCATATGTGGCTGCCGGTTCAGGGGTTGATTTCGGAGGAAACCTATTTTCTGGAACCATCGCCTTATAATACAGTGACGGCACCTGGAGATTCGCTGGAGAGTATTACCGTGACTGCTTACCAGTATCGTGACAACAGCCTGTATGTCCAGGCAAGCAGAGGCTTTATGCCGGATGGAAATGTAGTTCCCCAGGTAGCAGCCCCCGGTGTCCAGATCCGGGTTCCCCAGTTAAACGGTCTTTACGGAAATGCCTCCGGCACCAGCCTTTCTGCCGCTCAGACTGCCGGTGCAGCTGCACTTCTGTTCGAATGGGCGGTGATACGTGGGAATCAACCCTATTTTACCGGCTCGAGTGTGAAAAATTATATTACACGAGGGGCGGAGCGTGAAGAACGGATGCAGTATCCAAATCGGGACTGGGGATTTGGGAGAATGGATCTTTATCATACATTTGAGTTATTGGCGTGATAAAAAGCCTTGATAAAACTTGACACAAAATATTGATTCTTTGTATAATAAACCCATAAAATATGGAGAAAACCTTACGAAGAATGTTTTATCAGAGTAATTGATAGACATAAGAGAAAAGTCGCGAAAATAATCTGATTTAAAAGGAGAAGAATATGAGCCTGAAGATTGAAAAGAAAAATGAAGGAACAAAAGATACTGTAATGCTGTCAGGAAGACTGGACACAACCACAGCTCCTGAATTGGATGTTTTTGCAGAGAAGGAATTGGCAGATACACAGGAACTGGTGCTTGACTTTGCAGATCTGGAGTACATTTCATCTGCTGGTCTGCGTGTGCTTTTGAAATTGCAGAAGGTTATGAATAAAAAAGGAAGTATGAAACTGATCCATGTGGGAGAAGTTGTAAAGGAAGTCTTTGAGATTACAGGGTTTACGGATATTTTAACAATAGAGTAACACGCGTTGCAGGTCTGGCTGGTTTTAGGGGGCAGAGAACTTACCATGTGAGGAACCGGTTCAGCGCGCATGTAAATAAAGGAATTCTGTGTTTAGTGCAGGATTCTTTTTTACATAGTTCAGGAAAAAAAGGTATGGTCGCCAGACGGGATGGAAACAGAAGCCTTGGTAGCGTATGTGAAAGGAGCTGTGAAATTTGAAAAGTATTACAGTGGAAGCAAAGATAGAGAATGTGGATAAAGTCACGGAATTTGTAAATGAAGTGCTGGAAGAAAAGGATTGTCCGTTGAAGGTTCAGATGCAGCTGGATGTTGCCATAGATGAGATATTTGGAAATATTGCTTATTATGCTTATGGGAAGGGCAGCGGAAATGCCACAATACAAATTGAAATGGAAGATAATCCGCCGAAAATCACATTGATTTTCATAGACCAGGGAACCCCTTATAATCCACTGGAAAACAAAGATCCGGACATTACACTGGACATTGAAGACAGAGAAATTGGCGGACTTGGAATTTTCTTGGTGAAGAAAACCATGGATGAGCTTTCTTATGAATACGTTGACGGACAGAATATTTTAACCATGAAAAAAGAACTGGCATAAGATAAAAAAACGAAACAGATAAATGTTTACAAAAAAAGGCTGGCTTTTTTGTGAATATTACATCCAAATATTTTGAGCTAACCTAATTGTTTTTGCACATCTTATTTGGTATACTGTATAAAACAAAAGAAAGCAGGAAAATATTATGAAGAGAGGCAGTATTTTTGAAACGGATGGTATCCCGCGGATACAGGAAGCCCTTCCTCTTGCGTTGCAGCATGTTGTTGCAATGATCGTGGGATGTGTCACCCCTGCCATTATTGTGGCAGGCGCAGCTGGGCTTGAGAATAAGGACCAGGTCATTCTTATTCAGGCAGCTCTGGTAGTTGCTGCGCTGTCTACCTTGCTCCAGCTTTTTCCCATTGGGAAGAAGTACAGGATTGGTTCAGGACTTCCCATCATTATGGGTGTCAGCTTTGCATATGTACCAAGTATGCAGGCCATTGCGGATGGGTACGGAATCGACACCATTTTGGGAGCCCAGATTGTAGGCGGTGTTGTTGCCGTTATCATGGGCATTATGGTAAAAAAGATCAGAGTATTTTTTCCTCCATTGATCACAGGAACAGTGGTATTTACCATCGGACTTTCCCTGTATCCCACTGCGATCAACTACATGGCTGGTGGAACCTCTAATCCGGATTATGGCTCCTGGCAGAACTGGCTGGTGGCTTTCTTTACCCTTGCTGTGGTAACAGCTCTGAACCACTTTGGAAAGGGAATCTGGAAGCTTTCTTCTATTTTGATCGGTATGCTGGCCGGATATGTGGTATCCATTCCATTTGGGATGGTGGATCTTTCAAGCGTGGGCAAGGCAAGTGTGTTCCAGGTACCACAGCCGTTGCATTTCGGAGTGCATTTTGAGATTTCTGCATGTGTAGCCATCGGACTGCTTTTTGCAATTAACTCGATTCAGGCAATTGGTGACTACTCTGCAACTACCATCGGTGCTATGAACCGGACTCCCAAGGATTCAGAGCTTCAGGGTGGTATTGTAGCTTATGGTATTACCAATATTCTTGGAGCCCTGTTTGGAGGACTTCCAACTGCAACCTACAGCCAGAACGTTGGTATTGTCACTACGACCAAGGTTATCAACCGCTGGGTTCTGGGGCTGGCAGCTGCTTTTCTTGGAATTGCCGGATTTGTGCCGAAATTTTCAGCACTTTTAACCACGATTCCCCAGTGCGTATTGGGTGGCGCTACAGTTTCCGTATTTGCATCTATTGCTATGACAGGTATGAAGCTGGTGGCTTCTGCAGAAATGGATTACCGTAATTCCTCTATTGTAGGTCTGGCTGCAGCACTTGGTGTGGGCGTTTCCCAGGCAAATGCAGCACTTGCCACACTTCCTGCATGGGTGACTACCATTTTCGGAAAATCTCCGGTTGTGCTGGCGACGATCATAGCAGTCTGTCTGAACCTGATCCTGCCCAAGGCTAGGGATGAGGAGAAAGAAGAGAAAATTCATGACAGCCAGGTTCAGGAGAAACTGGAAGAAGATCATAAGATGTTTGGAAATGGTCAGGAATAAGGCAGAAGGAATCATGGATTTTTGCTGATTGTGTGAAAAATAAAGAAAAAAGTAAGAACTCCTTTGTTCTGTAAGATCAGGTATTTAGAGCTTTTTTTAAACACGCTCTAACTGATCTTATAGAGAAAGGAGTTCTTTTCTTTTTCGTGAGCCACAAGAAAAACATGTAGAATATGTTTCGCCCTGTTTAAATCATGATACAGTATAGGGATTTTCTGCCGGATCTGAACTCAGAACGGCGGGGTTATTTGGTTACTGCTCACTGGTAACGTTATTTTCTGTATACGCAGACCGGAAGTCCGTCTTCGCCCATAGGCAGCTCTACATTTCCTTGAATCAGTGGACTTGCATAATGGATGAAATCCTCTGTTACGTCAGAACCGTCCTGGCTGATCCAGGAAAGGGGAACGGTTTTTTCCTCATTACAGATTTCATTGACATCCTCAAGTCCACATCTCATCTGGTAAACGCCCTCAGAGGTCTCCTGACGGATGAAAGATACCATTTTTCCAGTTTCGCCTTTCAGTGCAGCCTGAACGCCGAAAATACCGGCTGTAATGGCCTCCTGGCGGTCCGTGTCAGAGAGCATGGAGGCACTGCAGCGCTGGCTTACATTCAGTTCAATGGAGCGGGCTTTCACGCCAAGTCGACTTCGCACCAGGTTTTCCAGATATTTGCCGCAGCCTGCCAGCATTTTATGACCAAAAGTATCGGTGCCTACAGAATTGTCATATTCGCAGATAAAAGTTCCTTTATTATCATGAATGCCTTCGGAAACGCAGACAACAACATTACAGTTTTTTTCGAAGCAGGCTTCTGTTTTTTTCAAAAATTCTTCTGTATCAAAGGCTGTTTCCGGAAGATAAATAAGAAGCGGGTTATCGCCAGTATATTTGCGGGCGAGAGCGCTGGCCGCTGTGAGCCACCCGGCATGACGTCCCATGATCTCTACGATGGTCACGGATTTTTTCTCATAAACATTGGCATCCAGGGTGATTTCACGGACTGTGGAAGCCACATATCTGGCAGCACTGCCAAATCCAGGAGTGTGGTCAGTATGCACAAGATCATTGTCAATGGTCTTCGGCTCTCCGATAATGCGGATGTCACTGCCAATCATGGCTGCGTAGCGGGAAAGCTTGCTCACAGTATCCATGGAATCGTTGCCGCCGATGTAGAAAAACCAGCCGATATTCATCTCCTCAAATTTGCGGAAAAGCTCTGGATATACCGGATCTTCCAGAGATTCCGGAAGCTTATAGCGGCAGGAACCCAGGTAAGCGCCTGGGGTGTAGGTAAGATATTCCAGCTTTTCTCCGGGAAGTGCTTCTTCAAAGTCAAGGATGGTGCCCTTCAGAAATCCTTCAATACCGTTTATCATGCCATAAACATGTCCGATTTCTTCTTGTTTTATGCCCTCAGAAACTACACCATAAAGGCTGCTGTTGATAACTGCAGTAGGTCCGCCGGATTGTCCGACGATCAAGTTCTTTTTTTCCATTTTAATGAAACCTCCTGTTGTTCTTAGCGCCTGTTTGAAAAAGGTTTTCTGCAAAATATACCGCAAATTGTGACGCGCATCTTGCTGGAATGATTTTTCAAAAACACGCTTTGGTATTTTTATTATAACAGGAGAGAGCGTATGTGGCAAATGAGAAAAATACGATTGTGGGAAAAGGCAGGATGGATTATAATAAGAAGCAGGGAAACTGCAAGAAAGCTGGGATTATATATGGAAAAAGAGCGTGATATGCGGTATGAAAAATTCCAGACAACAGGACAGGAGCGGATTCGGCTTGCCTGCGCATTGGAAGGATTTTTTTTAGCAAATGAGTGCGAAGAAGAGAAAAAAACTGCCTATGGCCAGTATCTGAAGCGAAGAATCCGCCCTGCTATGGAAGCTTTGATCCGGGAAGAGAATGTGGGGAAAATGGAGCTCTTGAAGAGTTTTGGCTGGTTTGGAGCAGAAGAACTGGAGAATTTTATCTGTACTGCCAGAAGAGAGCGAAAGCTGGAGAGCCTGGTGTGGCTGATGAGGTTAAAGGATCAGAAATACGGATATAAAGAGAAAAAATTTGACCTTTAGCAGGAAAGAAAGCGGAACTATGCAGGATAATAAAGAAAGAAAAATGTCTGAAAATACAGGCAGTTTCATAAAGAAAAAAAGGCAATACCAGGAAATGGGAATGAAAATCCTGCATATCTGCAGGAGTGAAATCTGTGCAAGATTTCCATTTTTTTCTTATGCATCAGCAGCCCTTTCGGCGGTCGTGGAGACAAACATGTTTCCGCGCAGCATGGGAAATGAGAGCTATTTGCAGTCCTGGAACCATGGAATTGGAACTGACGGTGAGAGGATAATAGCAGACCCTGTATTTCTGATCTATACGTGGGCAGAGAATCCAGAAAGGCTGAAAAGAGGCTGTCTGCACATGTTGTTTCACTGCCTTTACCAGCATCCTTTTTCTGACAAAAAGATGGAAGAAAGATTGTGGAATGTGGCCTGTGATCTGGCTGTGGAGCTTCTGATCTGGCAGAATATTCCGGAAAATTTATGGCAGTATCCGTCAGAAGAACTGCAAAAAAGAAGACAGATTTTTGAATTTATAGAGGGCAGAAATTGCTCTGCACAGGTACTTTATCAGCTTCTGAAACAGGAAAAACTCCCTTTTAATATTGAAGAGCTGGAATCTCTTTTTTCCTTTGATGATCATTCCCTGTGGAGTGTAAATCCATGGAAAAGGGAACAAAAACGGAGCAGGTGGGAAAAGATTCTTACATATACCACTCTTGGAAGGGAGCGGCAGAAGCATCGGATCGGAGCAAGTCCTGGAAGTAAAGAAGAGGAATTGGAAGAACTGTACAAAAGCCGATATGATTATCGGAAATTTCTCCGAAAATTTGCTTTTCCCAGGGAAGAAATCCAATTGGATGAGGATAGCTTTGATTATATTTTTTATAATTTTGGAATGGAGCAATATGGAAATCTGCCGCTGATCGAGTCGTTGGAATACAAAGAAGTGAATCGTCTGGAGGAATTGGTGATCGCCATTGATACCTCTGGTTCCTGTTCCAAGGAGCTGGTTCGGAGATTTCTTGGAGAGACTTACCAGATCCTCAGTACCAGGGAGAATTTTTTTAAGAAAATGAAAGTATATATTGTCCAATGTGACTGTTGTATTCAGTGGTACCGGGTGATCCATTCAGAGGAAGAGTGGAAAGAATATATGCAGAAGATAACCATACAGGGACGGGGAGGAACCGATTTCAGGCCTGTTTTTGAACTGATCAGAAAGGAACAGGAGAAGCGGGGATTGCGGAATCTGAAGGCTTTGATCTATTTTACTGACGGAGATGGGATTTATCCGAGACAGAAACCGGATTATGAAACGGCCTTTGTATTTGTGAAAAAGACGGAAAATATGAGACTTGTGCCGGACTGGGCTTATAAACTGGTTATTGGCGAAAGGACAAAAATATGAATATCAAAGACGCAAAAAATGAGATTATCCATACCCTTGCTGCTTATTTAAAAAAGGACGGGAATGGAGTTTATACTTATCCTCTGGTACGGCAGCGTCCAATCCTTCTGATCGGTCCGCCGGGAATCGGGAAAACTGCTGTTATGGAGCAGGTTGCAGCCGAATGTAAGGTGGGCTTGGTGGCGTACACCATCACGCATCATACCCGGCAGAGTGCAGTGGGACTTCCCAAAATTGTCACCAGAAATTACGGTGGTACGGAAACTGATATAACAGAATACACCATGAGTGAAATTACTGCTTCTGTGTATGAGTACATGGAACAAACGGGAAAAAAGGAGGGAATCCTTTTTATAGATGAGATCAATTGCGTGTCAGAGACGCTGGCTCCGGCTATGCTGCAGTTTTTGCAGAACAAGACCTTTGGAACCCATAAGGTACCGCAGGGATGGATTATTGTAGCTGCTGGCAATCCACCTGCATACAACAAATCTGTCCGGGAATTTGACATTGTTACGCTGGATCGTGTAAGAAAGATTTCCATACAGGCAGATACAGATATATGGCTGGAATATGCGGGGGAAAAGGGCATACATGGCGCAATTTTGTCTTATCTTTCCCTTAAAAAAGAGAATTTTTATATGGTAGAAAATACAGTAGATGGCAAGTTTTTTGTGACTGCCAGAGGTTGGGAGGACCTTTCCGAAATCCTGAAAAGTTATGAGGAACTGCAGGTGGAAATCGGAGAGGAACTGATTGGAGAATTCCTTCAAAAAGAGGAAATTGCAAGAGATTTTGCCGGTTATTACAGACTGTATGAGAAGTATAAATCTGATTATCAGATACAGGAAATTCTTGATGGAAATGTAACTTCCAGGCAGCTGAAGACTTGTTGCGATATGGGGAAAAAGGCATCTTTTGAAGAACGCTTTACTGTAACTGAAATGCTTCTTGAAGCTGTGACAGAAAGAATTTCATCTTTTCAGAAAACAGACGAAAAGACAGAAAAACTATACAGAAATCTTAAATTGCTGAAGGTTTTTTTGCAGGAAAAGAACAGCGTAGAAGCTATGGAACAGTTTATCGTTTCCAGAAGAAAAGCACTGGATGCGAAAATCTGTTCAGAGCTTCTGACAGCAGAAGAAGCTGCCAGGGAAGAGGAACAGATCAGAATTCTGGAAGAGTATTTTTTCCAGTTGAAAGAGCTGCATATTTCTGACGTGGCAGAAGGAATAGAACAAATCGGCGAAAGGTTTGGCAATGTTTGCAGATTACGAAATGAGAAACTTGAGGAAACGAAGAAGATGCTGGAACAAGCCTTTTCTTTTCTGGAAGAATGCTTTGGGGAAGGGCAGGAATTGCTGTTGTTTGAAACCGGCCTGACAGGAGATGACAGATGCAGTATTTTCATCTCTCAGTATGGCTGTCCTTCTTATTTTAAACATTGTGAACTTTTGCTTTACAGCAAAAAAGAAAATGAACTGAGGAAAGAGTGCAGGGATTTGCTGGAAGATTAAGTGAAGAATGTAGGAATTACTGATGCTGAAGGTATGGCGTGTATAATACTCTGAATACGAAATTATGCTTTGCATGATCTCGCGCCGCAATCCTGAGACAGAGGTTGCAGGAAAATTTTATAGCCTATATAATATAGAGAGATTTTAAAAGTTTTATATATGCGATACTTCAGATTATGTAAATAATATTGGTAGAAGGAGGTTGCCATGAGCGAAGATAAGAAACCAAAAAAGAAGAAAAAAGCAGGTGATGTATTTCTCACAATTGTACTGATCGCTGCAATCTGTGTATTCTGTTATGCGGCATATAATCTTTATCACATTTATACAGAGTATAAGAAAGGCTCAGATGAGTATAATGCGATTGCCCAGATGGCGGTGACAGAGCGTGATCCGGATCAGGACAGTACCAGTGAAAGTGAGGAAGCAGCAGGACCAGACGGACCGGCTCTGAAGGCCCCGCTGGATATTGATTTTGATTCTCTTCGAAGCATTAATACAGATGTGATCGGCTGGATCTATGTGGAGGCACTTGATGGTGTCAGCTATCCGGTGGTAAAGGGAACTGACAATGACCAGTATCTTCATCTGACATATGAGAAGAATTATAATTTTGCCGGAACTATTTTCATTGATTATGAGAATAAGGCAGATTTCAGTGACTGCAATACGCTGGTATACGGTCACAATATGAAGAACGGGACTATGTTTGGACAGCTGAAGAATTTCAGCAAGGATGATTCTGCTTACAATAAGAGCAAATATTTCTGGATCTTTACCCCGGAGAAGACTTACCGGTATGAGATTATTTCTGCGTACACCACAGCGGTAAACAGTGATACATATACACTGTTTAAGGGACCTGGACAGGAGTTTGTAGATTATATGAATAAAATAGTCTCCTATTCTGATGTTAAGACTACACCAGGTGAACTGGGTGTAGACGACAAGATCGTTACCCTTTCCACATGTACCGGTAATGAGTCTACCCGTTATGTGGTTCAGGGAAAAAGAGTGGATACTTTGGATGTAGTGAAGAAATCTGACAGCACGAAGCAGACGGGTGATAATTAGAACCAGATCTTTTTGAAAAAGCATGCAGACCCATAAAGGTCGGGGGATTTCAGCAGTGTGTTAGAGGAACTTTGAGAGAGGTATCGGAAAGCATATTACTGTAAAATGTGTACAGTGTAATGATTGGAGGAGTGGACATGAGTAAGGAAGTGGAAAGACTTCAGGAGTTGATCGACCAGTACGATAATATTGTATTTTTCGGAGGAGCAGGAGTTTCTACGGAGAGCGGGATCCCGGATTTTCGAAGCCAGGACGGACTTTATAATCAGAAGTATGATTATCCGCCGGAAACTATTTTAAGTCATACCTTTTTCATGAATCATCCGGAGGAATTTTATCGTTTTTATCAGGACAAGATGCTATGCGATACAGCGAAGCCGAATGCTGCTCATCTGAAGCTGGCAGAGCTGGAAGAAGCCGGAAAGCTGAAAGCAGTTATCACCCAGAATATTGATAATCTGCATCAGATGGCAGGCAGTAAACATGTACTGGAGCTTCACGGAAGTGTATACCGGAATTACTGTATGAGATGTGGGAAATCCTATGACTTCAAATATATGAAAGCTGCGGAAGGGGTTCCAAGGTGTTCCTGCGGTGGAATTATCAAGCCGGATGTGGTTCTTTATGAAGAAGGACTGAATGACCGCACCATCAATGAGTCTGTGCGTGCTATTTCCCAGGCGCAGGTTCTTATTATAGGAGGGACGTCCCTGGCAGTTTATCCTGCGGCAGGATTGATCGATTACTTTTCCGGAGAACATCTGGTAGTGATCAACAAGTCCCCGACGCCAAGAGACCGGTATGCAGATCTTTTGATCAAGGAGCCTATCGGACAGGTGTTTTCCCAGATAAAAGTTAAAAAATAGTGTGCTTGAAAAAGGTTCTAAAGCAAAAATGAAGCAGGTAAATAAGGAGTTTATATATGGCAGCAGTTGTTTATGAAGTTGGAGATGTTGTTACATTGAAGAAGGGCCATCCATGCGGCAGCAAGGAATGGGAAATCTTAAGAGTAGGTGCAGATTTTCGCCTGAAATGTATGGGCTGTGGACACCAGATCATGGTACCGCGGAAGATGGTGGAGAAAAACACAAAAAATCTTCAAAAAAAGGAAAAATAATGCTTTACAGCCTGAAAAAAGTATGTTAAAATCAAAAATCGTGATATATAAAATATCCTTGCTCTTTGACAGGCAAAGGGCCAACAGACCATAAGGAGGTAAGACAAGCATGAACAAGTACGAGTTAGCATTAGTTGTTAGCGCAAAAGTTGAAGACGAAGTACGTGATGCAGTAGTTGAGAAAGCTAAAGGATACATCACTCGTTACAATGGCGTTATCACAGACGTTGAAGAATGGGGTAAGAAGAAATTAGCTTACGAGATTCAGAAAATGCATGAAGGCTTCTACTACTTTATTCAGTTTGAGGCAGACGCACAGTGTCCGGCAGAAGTAGAAAGACATGTACGTATCATGGACAACGTATTAAGATACTTAGTTGTCAGAAAAGACGCATAATCTTTTTGCATAATCGGATTTAGAAAGCACCATTAAGAGCCCGTTCACTTAGTATATTAAGAGAGGTAAGAAGAATGAACAAAGTAATTTTAATGGGACGCTTAACAAGAGATCCTGAGGTGAGATATTCCGCAGGAGAGAATGCACTGGCAATTGCCAGATACACATTAGCGGTAGACAGAAGATTCCGTCGCGACGGAGAAGCAAGTGCTGATTTCATTCAGTGTGTTTCTTTTGGACGTACGGCAGAGTTTGCTGAGAAGTATTTCCGTCAGGGACTGAAGATTGCCGTTACAGGTCGTATTCAGACCGGAAGTTATCAGGACAAAGATGGTAAGACAGTTTATACCACAGAGGTAGTCGTTGAAAATCAGGAGTTTGCAGAGAGCAAGGCGGCATCCGATAATAATGCGGGATTTGTTCAGGCACCTGCAGCATCAGAACCTACTGCTCCGGCAGGAGATGGTTTTATGAACATTCCTGACAATGTAGATGATTCAGGATTACCATTTAACTTTTAATGAAATCAGGAGGTCAAGTTATGCCATAT
>ENA-OPSL01000227-OPSL01000227.1-human-gut-metagenome-genome-assembly--contig:-NODE-227-length-19709-cov-3.364099_pt1 | contig 19709 bp, 20 predicted proteins | sample MGYA00241458_ERZ501908 | MGnify/ENA primary metagenome ERZ501908 (study PRJEB25962, sample SAMEA2042444) | human gut metagenome | biome: human gut; feature: human-associated habitat; material: faeces... | reverse complement strand
AAACAAGGTGTTGGGGTCCGTCTCCAGACAGTCGAACAGCCGGAGCATCATCTCCTCCTTAGGGAAGCTGACACCGGTCTCGTAGTTGCTGACAGTGGACGGTGTGACGCCCAGCCGATCCGCCAGCTGGGGGCGGGAGAGAGCCAGCTCCTCCCGACGGGCTTTGATCCGGTCTCCAAATGCCATGGATCCCATCCTTTCCGATGTTCTTGACAGTATCCTATCGGATTTCAAGGAAGCTGTCAATCCAATTTTACAAGAAACTTGTAAAATTATACTTGACTTTCAAAAAAACTTGTGCTACTGTATAGCTGTAAACAAGATACTTGTAAAATAAATAAAAATTTACAAGTATCTTGTTTATCAAAATGAAAAAAGCGCCCGCGATTGCAGGCACCTTTTTGGTGGGGGAAGGTGGATTCGAACCACCGAAGCCGAAGGCAACAGATTTACAGTCTGCCCCATTTGACCGCTCTGGAATTCCCCCATATTAAAACTGGAGCTGGTGGACGGATTCGAACCCCCGACCTGCTGATTACAAATCAGCTGCTCTACCAACTGAGCTACACCAGCATGTTTGCACTTGACGCTAAAATAATATACCACTTCACAGATATCTTGTCAACAGTTTTTTATAAAGTTTTTGACGAAAAAAATATGCAGGTCCTCTGTCTTCCAAATCTCTTGGTTAGAAAAGCGGAGAATTTAAATAATTCCGATTTTATTGTTTCCTGCTATTTCAGGGAATATTGAGATTTTATTTTATAACCTAAAATATTCCTGCCAAAAGCAAAAAAGAAACGGGCGCTTTTTAGGCGCCCGCTCCGCTTAGAAAGAATTGCTAATTAGCAACCACAGCCACAGCCATTGTTGTTGCAGCCGCAACCGCAGCCATCATCGTTGTTGCCACAGCAGCAAACGAGGATGATAATAAGAAGAATTACCCAAGTGCAGCTATTGCCGCCGCCGAATAAACCATTACACATAGCGTTGTTTTCCTCCTTTCAAGCGTTACATTATAGTATATTGCTGCTTGCGTTTTTTGGTTACAAAAAAACGGGCGGGTTTTTCTAATTCTTTTTCTGCGGCTTGTACATAAAAAAGCCGCAGCGGCTATCTGGCTTCATTTTCCTGGCAATTGAAAAAAAGGCTGGAATCTGGTATCATAACATCAACGACCCAAAATACAGGTAAAGAAAAGGGAGAGGAACCATGAAAAAACTTTGGTCAATCGTGCTTTGCCTTGCGCTAACCTGCATGCCGTTCGGTATCAGCGCGGCAGAGCCTTTGGATGACGTTGTCATAACCATCGCGCATACCAACGATATCCACGCGCGCAACAGCTACGACGAATATAACAGGACGATAGGCTTTCCAAAGATGAAAACGATACTAAACAATATCGGTGCGGACCTTGTTTTGGACGCGGGCGATTTGTTCCATGGGCAGGCATTCGCTACCGTTGAAAACGGCGAGAGCATTGCAAGGCTTGTAAACGCCGTCGGTTACGACGCGATGACGCCCGGCAACCACGATTGGAACTATGGGCAGGAGCAGCTTTTAAAGCTTGAGCAGATTGCCGGTATTCCTGTAATGGCTGGCAACGTGGTAAAAAACAGCAATGAAAAATTCTTCAATACGGACTATATGGTTAAGGACGTCGACGGTGTGAAGGTCGGTGTGTTCGGCGTAATCGACCCGATGGTTTACAGCTCTACCAACCCTGCGCTGATGCAGGGGATTAAATATACCGATATATACGAATATGCTAACAGGATAGTAGACGAACTGAAACCGCAGTGCGACGTGATTGTCTGCCTGTCGCATATGGTCGACCATGAGGCGTTTGCAAAACAGGTCCAGGACGTTGATTTGCTAATCTGCGGCCACCTGCATGTGGAGATGAGCGAGCAGGTCGGGGATACCCTGATTGTTGAAACAGGGGAATACATGCACAACATTGGCCAGGTGCAGCTTACCTATTCAAAAAGCGGCAAAAAACTCGTTTCTAAAGAGGCGGGATTGATTTCCTTTGAGGACGCGCAGCAAACGGCGGAGGATCCGGAAATTAAGGCGCTTGTCGATGAGATAAACGGCGGGCAGGCAGAAATATTGAACGAGGTGGTCGGCAGTACGCCCGTCAATCTCGACGGTGAGAAATACCACGTCCGCGCTTTTGAAACAAATCTCGGGCGTGTCGTGACAGACACCTACCTCTATGAAACGGGAGCGGACATCGCGTTTGAAAACGGCGGCGGCATCCGTTCTTCCATCGAGGCGGGAGACATCACCAAACGGGACGTCGTCAATGTCGCGCCGTTTGGCAACATCATTGTTACAAAGCAGGTAAGCGGACAGGATATCCTGGATATTCTCGAAAGCTCCATCGACCTGGGTATGCGCAACGCGCTTGCGTTTTCAGGGGAATCGAAGGACTGGCCTGAAAACGACGGCAGCTACCTCCAGGTGGGCGGCCTGTGCGCACAGTACGACACGGAAAAGCCGCTGGGGAGCAGGGTACAGGGCGTAACGGTAGGCGGGAAACCGCTTGACGTTGAAAAGCGGTATACCGTAGCCGGGAATAACTTTATTATGAACAGCACCGATTACCCGGCGCTTGCAAACGCGAAGGTACAGAGCGAATACACAACCTGCGACGACGCTCTTACGAAATTTATCGCGGCGGTCGGTGTGGAAGGCTCCATCGACAATGCCCGGCTTGTGGATATTACAGGCCGGCAGGAGCCGACTGAGCCCACTCAGCCGGAGACAGCGCCGCCGACACAGGCGCCTACAGAAGCGCCCACCCTGTCCCCGACGCAGGGCGCTTCCTCTTTGCCGTCGCCCTCCAGCCCAGAGCAGGGGAAGGGCGACGCACAGACGGGCGACAATACTCCCTGGATTATGGTAGCCGTGCTGCTTGTTTTGAGCCTTGCCGTTATTATTGTCCTCGTGATTAAACCGAAGAATAAAAAATAGAAAATATAGAATCCTTTTTTCAGCCGGAAAAGCCCGTGAAATCAGTATTTCTGCTGTGTGCAATCTAATTTTGCAAAGGGTAAAATGGTGCCCGAATGATATCCAGGCGAACAAACAGCGTTATGTACAGCAGCATAAAGTTGGTTTTTGTGTTTGTTCGCCCAGGCAGATTACTCGGCAAATCGGGATTTATAGGTGAATTTATGAAAACAAATTTAATTATTGTGGAAGGACTTCCGGGTAGTGGAAAGAGTACAACAGCGGCAATGATTGCTGAGGAACTACAGAAAAAGGGCAAAAAGGCCGTTTGTGCCGATGAAGGCGTACAGGAACATCCGGCAGATTACGCAGACTATGATTTTCCGGATTTTGGAACAGAGCGAAAGAAAATCCTTAATAAGTGGCGCTCCTTTGCAGAGGGCTTTGACAAAGATACGATATATATTTTCAACTGTATTTACATACAGAATCCGATGTGTGAAACGATGATGCGGTTTGGCATGGATGAAGAAGCTTCAAAGGGCTACATTGCAGAGATAACGGAAGTAATTAAACCGTTGAATCCGGTTATTGTTTACATAGATGGATTAGACGTCAAAGCTGCAATTGACAGTGTGCTTGATGAACGTGGAACTGATTGGCTGGATGCTGTAATTGATTATCACGTATCGCAAGGATATGGAAAAGAAAATAACCTGTCTGGTTATGATGGGTACATCAAGTGTCTGGAAGAAAGAAGAATCCGGGAACTTCGTATATTGCAAGGGCTTGATATTGACTACTATACAATAAGCCAGGATATGCGTGCTGAAGAGCTTGCAGGTTTATTTTTTTCCATCGGTTGGAATGAACCTTCGATGGAACAGATGCGGCTTGCCATAGAAAACAGTACAAAATCTTTTATAGTCCGACATAAAGGGGAAGCCGTTGCGGCCATTAACTGGCTTGGAGACTATGGTATGCACTGGTTTATGAAAGAGTTTATTGTGCATAAAGAATTTCAAGGGCAGATGATAGGGACGTTTCTGTACCGTTTTTCGGAAAACTTTATTAAAAGTACAATGCAGATGGGCTGGAAGGTGTGTATTGATTTAAAATCATCCAAAGGAAAAGAGAAGTTTTATCAAAAACTTGGATTCCAGACAATGACGGAGAAGGATACAGGCAGCGGTATGGAGAAAATGATTGAGCGGTAATTGGAAAAGAACGCGTTGTGGTGACCAACTTTACAAAACCTAGCTGTTACTGATTATGCCGCTCTGTTTTCTGGATTTGAGAAAACGTCTATTTTATACAGGCCTGCGGGACTTTTTATGAGAAGTCCCACCGCCTTATGCCGGGTTATTCTGGTATCGGGCAATAAAAAACAGACAAAACAAAACCCGTTCCGGAAGGAACGGGTTTTTCATTGAAGCACTGCTTATTCTTCCATCTGCTTGCCGAGGAACGCGGCCGCCGACTGCGTGAGCTTGATTTCCGCCTCGCTCGGGACGCTCTTGTTGTCGCCGCAGAGCATGATAACACTGCCGGTGACGTCGCCCGCGGCGATAATTGGGTACATAATTGCCGCGCCGCGCTCCATGCCCTCTACCGGCTGGATGTCGCCCATATCGCCCGCGTGTGCCGCAAAGCTGCGGCGCGTCTCCATGAATTCCTCGATAACTGGCGTGATGCGCCGCTCAAGGTATTCCCTTTTGGACACGCCCGCCGCCGCCACGATGTGGTCGCGGTCGCTGATAAGGGTAGGCAGGCCCGAAATTTTTGCGAGAACCTCCGCGTACTGAGCGGCAAAGTTCGATAATTCGCCGACGGGCGAATATTTTTTGAAAATGACCTCTCCGTCACTGTCTGTATAAATCTCAAGCGGGTCCCCTTCGCGGATACGCAGAGTACGCCTGATTTCCTTTGGGATGACGACGCGTCCCAGGTCGTCGATTCTTCTAACTATTCCTGTCGCTTTCATATTAAAGTAAACCTCCAAAATTATATGGATAATAATCACGGAACCATCCGTTGTAAACCTGATCGTCACGATACTTATTATATGTATCCTTGGAATTGGTATACAGAAATTTTGGTAAGGTTTTTTTTGACAATTAAAAGCGCCCCGACCGCCCGAGTCATCGGCTGAAATCGAAGAAAAACAAAGAGCGGGGAGATTATCCCCCCGCCCGTTTAATAACTGCGCCGCCTGCGTTCCTGGTAATTCGGCTTTGAACCCTGCTTCTGCTGCGGGCGCCTTCCCGCCGGCCTGCGGCCGTCTCCGTAGGCGCTTACCGTTACGCTTTTGCCGCATACGGTAAGGTCGCACAGCTCTCCCAGTACCTGGTCGAGCGACGATTTTGGCACGCCGACGACGCTGTATTCGTCGTATATATCAATTTTGCCAAGGTCCCTGCCGTTTAAACTGCAGCTTTCAGAAATTGCCGCGACAATATGCTTTGGCGCGATATGCTGCCTTTTTCCAATGCTGATTTTAATTTTTCCGTAGCCGCCGGACATATCCGGGGCGTTCGCCTGCGCTGGGCGTTTCCTCTGGACAGCCTTGATTTCCACCTCTTTTTTCGGGATTCCGAAATAGAGCTGGAGCGCCGCCGCCGCAATAAGCTGCTCGCTGTTGCCGCGTTTTACAAGCTCCTCGGTAAGCTCCATATAGTCAAACCGTCCCTGCGCGATGGTTTCCTCGATTTTATGCATTTGTGTTTTCATGCGCATTTCACGCATTGCCTGCGCGTTCGGGAAGTCGCGCCGCTCAATCCTCACCTTTAAAAGCCTTGCAAGCTGTAAAAGCGTCTGTACCTGGCGGCCGCCGCAGCACATGGTGATGGCGCTGCCCGTTTTTCCGGCGCGCCCCGTCCTGCCGATTCGGTGCACATAATATTCCGTGTTTTGCGGGATGTCGTAATTGATGACGAAATCGACGTCGTTTACATCGATGCCCCTTGCCGCGACGTCGGTTGCAATCAGCGCCGTAATCCGTCCGCTTTTAAACGCGTCCATGACCTGTGTGCGCTGCGACTGCTTCATATCTCCGTGGATTCCCTGTACGCTGAACCCGGACTGGCGCAGCTTAATTGCAATTTCATCCACCATTTTTTTGGTGTTTGCAAAAATAATCGTCCGCTTTGAATCATGGTACTGCAAAAGCGCCGCGAGCGCGTCCATTTTCTGCCCTGTTGGAATTTCGTAGAACGACTGCTCTATATTTTCGACCGTTGCCTGCTTGACGTTGACGGCTACCAGCTGCGGGTCCTGCTGGAAATCCTTCGTCAGCGCCATAATGGCGGGCGGCATGGTCGCGGAGAACAGGATGGTCTGCCGTTCTTCAGGCGCGTCCTGCAAAATCGTCTCGATGTCCTCCCTAAAGCCCATGCTCAGCATTTCATCTGCCTCGTCGAGCACAATCATTTTCAGGTCGTGCAGGCGCATCGTCCTGCGCCGCAGGTGGTCCATGATGCGCCCGGGCGTCCCAATGACGATGTTGGCGCGCCTGAGCTTTTGAATCTGCGCTTCCATCGGCGCGCCGCCGTATATTTCCGCAGTGCTCACGCCAATTTTATATTTCGCAAGCTTTTTGATTTCGATTCCGGCCTGCAGCGCAAGCTCCCTTGTGGGGCATACGATTAAAACCTGTACGCTGCGCGACTGGAGCATCGGGTCGATTATTTCAATCGCCGGGATGCCGAACGCAAGCGTTTTGCCCGTGCCCGTCTGGGAACGGCCGATAACGTCACGGCCTTCCCGGATTAATGGGATGGCATTGGCCTGTATTTCCGTCGCCGTTTCAAATCCTAGCTCGTCAATAGCCCGCTGGATTTCACGGGGCAGGTTTAGTTCCTTAAAAGATGTTTCGTTCATGTAGTTCCTCTTTTCATTATAGCTGCTGTCATTTATGATTCCCTGAAATAACAAAAAAAATAACGAGGCGATGATGCACCTCGTCAAACAGGGAAATGATCCTATTCAGCATACCATACTTTACCTCTTTTGTAAATGATAATCATTCCAATTCTACATATTGTTGGCACGCCGGTGAAAAATAACAGAAAGCATTGCGGCCTTCAAATGGGGAATTCTGTCAAAAATGCGTTTTTCAGATTGAAAGATTGGGCATTTTAGTGTATGATATATTTTATCTAGGAGCATGAGCTTGAGGTGATTCTCATTGGCGCGTAAAAAACGCATGCCGGACCATGCCGCTGCAAAACCAAAGGAAAGCATTCCGCCGCAAATCCCCGGGAAAACGCCGGAGCAGGCGGAAAAAAAGGGAACCTGCGGCTACAGTGAGCGGTATGGCGGCGGCTACAGCACTTCTTCCAATATAACGCCGGAAATCAGGGACGCTGCAAACCATATGGGCAGCGGCCTTTATAGCCTTGCCCAGCAGATGGGGCTCAAGCTTACGCAGAACGAGGGGTATTTTAATTTCGGCGCAGGCATACAGGTACACGGAAAGGACTATATTTTAAATATACCGACCGCGTTTGCTTACCGGACGGATTTCCACAGCAGGGAGCTCATCGCGTATTCCGCTGATTGTGAAGAGGATTACCGCCAGTCGCCCGTTATTATAGAGCTGGAGCGCGTAAAGCTGCCGGCCGTTTTAACGCCGGAAGAATTATCCCTGCGCCAAAAGGCGGGGGCCGAAATGACTGGCCGCGATTTTAAAGAGCTGAAGGTAAACGGGGCTGCCGCCGTCATGATTAGCGAGAACCGCGAGCATTTCCCTAAAATTTACCGGATTGCGGTTTTAAAAAAAAGCGGGAACGAGCTCTTTCATTTGATTATTACATTCCGCCCGGAAATTGAAAATACGGACGAAATCACTAAGCGGTTGTATTTCAGCTTTTACCTGCTGGATGAATGAAAATAGATAACGGAGCGTTTTCATGGAACTTGAAATTCTAAATTTTATACAGCAGCATCTGCGTAACCCGGTTTTTGACGTGCTTATGCCTTTTTTAAGCTTAATCGGCGAAGCGGGCATCGTTTGGATTACCATCTGCGCGGTACTGCTCTTCTTCAAAAAATACAGGCCGTACGCCGTGATGGCGCTGCTCGCCATGCTGCTTGTCTATCTGGCGGGGGAGGTGCTGCTCAAAAACATCATCGAACGGCCGCGCCCGTTCCTTGTCAACACGGGCGTTACGATGATTGTCGCAAAGCCCGACAGCTTTTCGTTCCCATCGGGCCATTCTTCTTCGTCGTTCGCGGCGGCGTGCATCCTATTGCGTTGCGGGAACAAATGGCTCGGGATTGGTGCGGTTGTGCTTGCGGCGTCTATCGCGTTTTCCAGGATGTACGTTTATGTGCATTATCCGTCTGACGTAATCGCGGGCGTGCTGTTCGGCATATTCAGCGCATGGCTTGTTTATTTTATATATAAAAAGTTCGTTTTAAAAGAAAAAAGGGGCGGTCTGAAATGAAAAAATACGCGTATCTCGGCAGCGGCACGGGGGAAAAGTTTTGTATCAAGGGAATCGACGTATATAAGTACAGGTGGCTCATGGAGGGCGACTGCGTGATTGTGACCGACCCCAAAACCAAAAAGCCGCGCAGCTTTTCCGTTTATAAAATACGTGTGGGGGACAGCGATATGCGGTTTATCGCGGGAGAATTAAGCGACGGCAGCACCGGCTTTTATGAATACGAGCCATAAAGCGCTTTTCTGTAACACACGCCGCAAGGCGTTCGATAGATAAGGATGGGAAATTTATGTTTGAACAAATCAAAGCGGAAAATTTACTCGACATTGGCAAAACCATTGCAAAGCCACTGTTTGAAAATGCGGCCTACCCGTGGGAAGCGCTCGACGGGCTGAAGGAGTTTATTATGGAGCTCGGCCCTGCGCTTTCAAAGGAAGAATACGAACAGAAAGGGAAAAACATCTGGGTTGCGAAAAGCGCGAGGGTTGCGCCGAGCGCAAGCCTTACGGGTCCGCTTATCATCTGCCCGGAAGCGGAAATCCGCCATTGCGCGTTTATCCGCGGGGTCGTAATCGTCGGCAGCGGCGCGGTCGTCGGCAATTCGACGGAGCTCAAGGGCTCCATCCTGTTCGACAAGGTACAGGCGCCGCACTATAATTATGTAGGGGATTCCATTTTGGGCTATAAGGCGCACATGGGTGCCGGCTCCATCACCTCAAACCTAAAGTCTGACAAATCGCAGGTCGTGATAAGCCTGCTCGGGGAAAAGCTTCCGACAGGCAGGAAAAAGCTCGGCGCTATCCTGGGAGACAACGTTGAGGTCGGGTGCAACAGCGTTTTGAATCCCGGAACAATCATAGGCCGCAGCAGTACCATTTACCCGCTTTCCATGGTGCGCGGCGTCGTAGCGAAAAACAGCATTTATAAAAACCAGGGCGAGATTGTAGACAAACGCTGAATTAAAGCGTTAATATATAATCCCGCGCCTTGCAGCCATCCCTTTGTCGTAGGGATGGCTGATTTTTTGTCGTGTTGCGCAGCCGCATAAAAAAATTGACATTTAGCGAATTAACATGGTAAAGTATAACAGCTTGAGAAAATATAACAATCATAAAGGAGAGTGGATTATGAAACAACAAAAAAGAAAAATGCAGGTGAGCCTGTCCATATTGCTTGCGGCCGTTATGCTGATTGGCATGTGCGCCGTTTTACCTGTAACCGCCGCCGGTGCGAAAACAAGCGGGGATTACGAGTATGAAAATATAAATGACGGTACGGTAAGGATTACAGGCTACACCGGAACAGACGATATCATAACCATCCCCTCTGAAATAGACGGTAAAAAAGTTTCACGCATTGGGATAGGAGCCTTTTGGGGCTGCACGAGCCTGACCAGTGTAAAAATCCCTGAAACTGTTACAGGCCTTGAAGTCAGTGCTTTTTCGGGTTGTACGAGCCTGGCCGGCATAGATATTCCCAATAGTGTTACTAGTATTGAAATGAATGCCTTTGGGAACTGCACGAGCCTGACCAGCATAAAAATTCCCGAAAGTGTTGTAAGCATTGGGTCTGAAGCCTTTCGGGATTGCAGGAAATTGACCGGCATAAAAATCCCGAAAAAGGTTACAAAAATTGCAAGCGCTGCCTTTGTGTCCTGCGTAAGCCTGACAGACGTAGAAATTCCGCAAGGGGTTACAAGCATCGGAGGGAGTGCTTTTTACGATTGCAGTAATTTAACGAAGGTCACAATCCCGCGCAGTGTCGAAACAATAGGATATCATGCGTTCGGGTATAAAAATATGATTCCAAATGATGGTTTCCAATATGGAAAAATAGATAACTTTACAATCTGCGGCTATAAAGGCACGCCGGCGCAAGCCTATGCGAATGACAACGGGTTTTTGTTTATAGCGGAAGTTGTTTTGGGCGATGCAGACCTTGACGGAGAAATAAAGGTGGCCGACGTCCTGCTCATGCAAAAGGTGATTGCCAAAATCATACAGCCTTCAGAAGAACAAATAGAAGCAGGCGATATCGACCATGACGGGACCATTACGGTAAAAGATGTTTTGTCGGTACAGAAATATCTTGCAAAGGTTATACCGAATCTTTAAATAAAAAAGGCGCCTTAAAACTCAATCCCGCGCCTTGCAGCCATCCCTTTGTCGTAGGGATGGCTGATTTTTTTAATTTCTGAGGCATAGTCGCAAAGCGCTGTAAAATCATCGCTTACGCTGTGGCCGGTCAAAATGATTTCCGTGTGCTTCGGCGCGTTTTTTAAAAAGGAAAACAGCTTTTCGCTTGAAAGCATGCCGCAGTCGATAAGGGAAAACGCCTCGTCGAGAACAACCATGTCGAACCGGTCAAGGCTTTCCTTTGAAACGGCCTTTTTAAATAAAAGGCGATATTCCTCTGTAAAGCGCTTAAGCTCTTCCGGCTTCATCTGGAAGGTAAACGGAACGCTTTCCGGGCAGGGCGTAAGCGTTATGTTTTTTATTTCTTTTAAGGCGGCGCGTTCCCCGCTTATTGAGCTCTTCAGGAATTGGACGAACAGCACGCGCAGGCCGGCGCCCGCCGCCCGGACGGCAAGCCCGACGGCCGCCGTCGTTTTTCCTTTTCCGTCGCCGTAATATAAATGAATCATGTTACCCGCTTCCTTTCCTATATATTATAAGTATAGCAAGGCCGCTTTTTTTGCGCAATGCCTGGAACTGCTTGAAAAACGGTTCAAAATCGCTTATTATGAAACAATAAAAGAAAGCGGAAGGAAGGTTTTTATATGCAGAGGGGAAAAACCAAAACAAACAGGCGCACACTGTTTGTCAGGACGGTTGCCATTGTGTGCGCCGCTTTGATTGTCGGCTCAATCGTATTATCGGTCGTTATGATGCTCCGCTGATTTGTCCATAAATTCCTGCGCGATTCTCTTCATATCGTCCGCGCTGTGGATTTGCGCGGCGTTTTGATTGATTGCTTCCTTGACCTCGTCAGGCAGGGAAAGAAAATAGCTGCCAAGGTCTGTGTCGTGCGCCGCCATCATGGACATTCCCAGCGGTGTGTTTGGATAGAGCATATCCGGCATATTATCACCCCGTAATTAGCTTTTCCGCGCATGTGCTGTTTATGACGGAAATAAGGAAAATTCGGAGTTTTTTCCGCAAACCTCTTGCGCAACGGCTGAAAACAGATATAATGAATATAATAGCCGCTTTATGCGGCAAAAACGAAAACAGCCATAATGGAGGAGAAACAACATGAACAAGGTAACAAAAGCGGCGGCAGTCGTGCTTGCGGCCGTCATGCTCGCGTTTGCGGCGGCGTCCTGTTCGGCAAATGTCCCGGCAAACACGGTTTTTAGCCAGAAGGACCTGCCCGGAAAGAAAATCGGCGTACAGATGGGCACAACCGGCGACATTTACGCATCCGACTATGAAAAAGAAGGTTCTACGGTCGAACGCTATACAAAGGGCCTCGACGCGGTCCAGGCGCTCAAACAGGGTAAAATCGATTGTGTTATTATTGACGAGGAGCCCGCAAAGGTTTTTGTGGAGAAAAACACGGAACTGAAAATCCTCGACGATTCCTTTGATAAAGAGGAATACGCGATTGCCCTGAAAAAGGACAATACAGAGCTTAAAGATAAAATCAACAAAGCGCTTTCTGAGCTCAAGGCCGACGGCACCATCCAGAAGATTATCGACAATTACATCGGCGACGACACAAAGGGCTCCTATAAGTACGCTTCTCCGGAAGGCACAAAGAGGGACAACGGAAAGCTCGTCATGGCTACAAACGCGCAGTTCCCGCCGTATGAGTACACCGAAGGCAGCGACATCGTTGGAATCGACGCCGACATGGCCCAGGCGGTTGCCGACAAGCTCGGCATGGAGCTCAAGATTGAAGACATGAAGTTTGACGCAATCATCACCGCTGTTACTACCGGCAAGGCCGATATCGGCGTAGCGGGTATGACTGTTACGGAAGACCGCCTGAAGAACGTCGCGTTTACCGATACATACGCGTCCGCAAGGCAGGTTATTATTGTCAGAAGCAAATAAAATTTAAAACATTCCGGTGAGGCTGTCTTAAAACGGCAGCCTCACCGTTTGTTGGGACGGTGGTTCTATGCAGGGCTTTTGGGACAGCTTTAGCCAGAATTTTATACAGGACGACCGGTGGACATGGCTTTTAAAGGGTCTCGGCGTAACGCTTGAGATTACGCTGTTTGCCGTTATCCTCGGTATTGTACTGGGCTTCCTTATTGCGATTGTGCGGTCTACGACCGACAAGACCGTAAAGGGCAAAAGCAAAAAGGAGCGTACATTTTCCGACCGCGTGCTGCTTTTCTTCAACTGGCTGTGCAACGTTTACCTGACGGTCATTCGCGGCACGCCTGTCGTCGTTCAGCTGATGATTATTTATTACGTGATATTTCAGGCGTTCGATGTGGACAAGGTTATCGTCGCGGTGATTGCGTTCGGCATCAATTCCGGCGCGTACGTCGCTGAAATTGTCCGCTCCGGCATTATGTCGGTTGACAAGGGGCAGTTTGAGGCGGGCAGGAGCTTAGGCTTCAATTATGTGCAGACCATGCGCTATATTATCCTGCCGCAGGCGTTTAAGAACGTACTGCCCGCGCTTGCGAACGAATTTATCGTATTATTAAAGGAAACCTCTGTTTCCGGCTATATCGCGATTGCGGATTTGACCTATATGGGCGACAGGATTAGGAGCGTCACCTACGAGGCGTTCATGCCGCTGATTGCCGTCGCGGTAATCTACCTTGTCGTCGTCATGATTCTGACTAAGCTTGTCGGCAGGCTTGAAAGGAGGCTTCGCAGCAGTGACCACTGATACAAACGCGCTTGTACGCGTGGAGCATCTCGGCAAGAGCTTTGGCGCGCTCCATGCGCTCTCCGATATCAACCTGGAAATCCAGAAGGGCGAGGTCGTCGTCATTATCGGTCCGTCAGGCTCCGGTAAATCGACGCTGCTGCGTTCTTTGAACCTGCTCGAGCATCCCACGGAAGGGAAGATTTTTTTTGAGGGCGTTGATATTACCGACCCTTCTGTCGATATCAACAAGCACCGCCAGAAGATGGGTATGGTGTTCCAGCATTTCAATCTCTTTCCGAATATGTCGATTCTAAAGAATATGGCGATTGCGCCCATGAAGCTGCTAAAGCTCAGCAGGGAGCAGGCGGAAAAGGAAGCGATGGAGCTTCTGACGCGCGTCGGCCTATCCGACAGGGCGGGCGCCTACCCGTCCCAGCTTTCCGGCGGGCAGAAGCAGCGCATCGCTATTGTGCGCGCGCTGTGCATGCATCCCGATGTGATGCTGTTCGACGAGCCGACCTCCGCGCTCGACCCGGAGATGGTCGGCGAAGTGCTCGAGGTTATGCAGGGCCTTGCAAAGGACGGCATGACGATGGCCGTCGTTACGCATGAAATGGGCTTTGCGAGGGAAGCGGCTTCCCGCGTGATTTTTATGGATGAGGGCAAAATCATCGAGGAAAACACGCCGGACGAAATTTTTACCCACCCGAAGAGCGAACGGCTCAAGAGCTTTCTTTCAAAGGTTTTATAAGAGACCGAAAAAATTTAACAGTTTTATAGAAAAATTATAAAAAGAGCTGCCGCATTAGCAATTGAACAATTGCAGTGCGACAGCTCTTTTTTATGAATCTGAAGCCTTTATATATTTCTTCAGTTCTTTGTAGCAGTATTTGATGATCTCTTTACGGGTGATAATGCCGATAAAGTATCCCTGATCATCTACAACCGGAACATAATTCTGGTTGATTGCCTTGTCCAGCAGATCCTCCATGTCAGAATCTGCGTGAACTGCCTTATATGTTGCTCTTCGCGGGATTGCCATAATGGAAATGCTCTCTGCTTCTTTCAGTCCGGGAACATTTAAGGTTTTCATTCCCCAGAGAAGATCGCCCTCGGAAATACTTCCTTTATACTTCCCATCCAGACTCAGAAGCGGAATACAGGAAAATTTTCTGTGTTCCATTTTCTCAAGAGTCTGACGAAGAGTCTCATTTTCAAATATATATGCTACATCACTTTTCGGTGTTAAAAAAAATAAAATATTCACTTTTGTATTCGCCCCGTTACATTTGTCTGATAAGGCACTCAGATATACATTGTGTATTTACACATCTGTGTGTCTGTGATTTCTGGGTATTTCAGGTTTACGGCTTTTTTACAGAAGCTGTACTCCTTTTGCTGCTGCTTCTTTCATTACTTCTTCCGGCCACAGGGAAGCATGTACTTCACCGATATGTGCTTTTCTGAGGAAGAACATACAGATACGTGACTGGCCGATACCGCCGCCGATAGTGTATGGAAGTTCCTTGTTCAGGATTGCTTTCTGGAAAGGAAGCTCACGTCTGTCGTCACAGCCTGCGATGGTAAGCTGTCTGTCAAGCGCATCCTCGTCAACGCGGATACCCATGGAAGAAAGCTCCAGAGCAATGTCGAGAACAGGATAATAAACAAGGATATCACCGTTTAATTCCCAGTCATCATAGTCCGGTGCACGTCCGTCATGACGTTCTCCGTTGGTTAAGGTTTTGCCGACCTGCATGAGGAATACGGCACCTTTTTCCTTGACAATCTTGTATTCACGTTCCTTTGGAGTGAGATCAGGATACATGTCGACCAGTTCCTGGGTGCTGACAAATGCAATCTCTCTCGGAAGGATTTCTTCAATGTAATCGTACTGAACAGCCATGTATTTTTCGGTTTTGCGGAGAACGCTGTAGATAGCACGTACTGTGGAAACAAGTGTGTCCATGTTGCGTTCTTCCTTGCTGATGATCTTTTCCCAGTCCCACTGATCTACGTATACGGAATGGATATTGTCCAGATCCTCGTCTCTTCTGATCGCGATCATGTCTGTGTAAAGTCCCTCACCATGAGCAAAGCCATATTTCTGTAATGCATATCTCTTCCATTTGGCGAGAGAGTGTACAATCTCAGCATTCTCCGGCTGGCCTTTGATATCAAAGCTTACCGGACGTTCTACGCCGTTTAAGTTATCGTTCAGACCGGATGACGGATTTACGAAAACAGGAGCAGAAACACGAAGCAGGTTCAGTTTCTGTGATAGTGTCTGCTGAAAGAAATCTTTCACAGTTTTAATGGCAATCTGGGTATCATGGAGATTTAAAGCTGACTGATACCCGTCAGGAATTTTAATCTGTTCCATTATTGGATTCCTCCTACAATTTTGAAATCCTTTCAAATGTATTTTTAAGAGGATTTCTATAGTCTTTTACTCAGCTATTATAACAGGAAAGTAGGCGTTTGACAATTTCAGCTTTGCAAGATCAGGGTAAAATGTTAAAATAATTTTATGAGAATCAATGAAAGTAAATAAATTTATAGCAATTTATGGAATTGCTATAGCTGACAGGAGGGAAGATATATGGGAAAAAAATGTCAGGTTTGTGGCGGTTCGGTTGTAAACGGCAGATGCAAATATTGTGGAATGCCGTATAGAAATGATATGGAACTGTATCACCTGAACGAAGACAGGTCAGAGCATTACCGGCATTCTTCGGCGAAAGTGAGAAAAGCAATGGCAGAGAGCGAGATTCCTCTGCCGGACAGAAACAAAACAACAAAAAAGCCGGAAAAAAAAGCGGCAGTGAGAACAACACAGAGAACAACACAGAAACCGAAGAAAAAAGAAGCCAGGGCATCAAAAAATTTCTGGAGACTTATATTGGTTCTGATTGCAGCAGCAGGACTGCTTGCGGAACAGTGGGATATAATTGAATACAGGATTGAGGAATTTATTTATGATACGTTTGATATCAGCTTAGATTTTGACAGCCTTTTTGGTGACAGCAATGCTGATGAAACTGTAAAATTTGACAAATCGGAGCATAAAGAAAAAGTGGAATTGCATACAGGAGATGAGGTATCGGCAGTAGCTTCGGATGGTCAAGAAAATTTTTTGATAATGTATCAAATTCGGCAATATGACGAATAATTTTTTGCCCCTTTCTTTTTGACAGAGACTGTGCTATACTTGTTAAACGTACCACATATAGAGCAAATTGTGGTGAATAAAAGAAAAAAATACTATATATTGTATATGGGAGCAAGAGGCATGATATATGTTATAAAGAAAGATGGTACAAGAGAAGAATTTAATTCAAAGAAGATTGTAGCTGCAGTAAATAAATCGGCAGCCAGAATCTTATATACATTTTCGGATAAAGAGAAGGAATTTATCTGCCGGTTTGCGGAAGAGCATGCGGAGGCACTGGGAAAGAATGAGATAGAGATCCAGGAGATGCACAACATCGTAGAGGGAGCACTTGAGAGAGTGAACCCGGCAGTGGCTAAGAGCTACCGCGATTACAGAAATTACAAACTTGACTTTATCCATATGATGGATGATGTATATACCAAGAGTCAGGCAATCCGTTATATTGGTGATAAGAGTAATGCCAATACGGACAGTGCGCTTGTAGCTACAAAGCGAAGCCTGATTTTTAATGAACTGAACAAAGAACTTTATCGCAAATTTTTTATGAACCGTAATGAACTTCAGGCATGTAAAGACGGTTATATTTATATTCATGACCAGTCTGCACGTCTGGATACCATGAACTGTTGTCTCTTTGATGTGGCATCTGTACTCAGCGGTGGATTTGAGATGGGAAATGTATGGTATAATGAACCTAAGACACTGGATACTGCATTTGATGTTATGGGTGATATTATCCTGAGTACTGCGGCACAGCAGTATGGCGGATTTACAGTACCGGAAGTAGATAAGATCCTTGCACCTTATGCACAGAAGAGTTATGACAAATATATCCAGGAATTTATGAAATACTCTGACGAGAGCTGGACAGGACGTGAAGAACGTGCGATTGAGTATGCGCTTGACAAAGTCCGCAGAGATTTTGACCAGGGATGGCAGGGGATTGAGTATAAGCTGAATACAGTCGGATCTTCCAGAGGGGATTATCCATTCGTAACTGTAACTCTTGGGCTTGGAATAAAGCAGTTCGAGAAGATGGCAAGCATTTCTCTTCTTGAAGTGCATAAAGGCGGACAGGGTAAGGCAGGACGCAAGAAACCGGTACTTTTCCCGAAAATCGTATTCCTTTATGATGAAAATATCCATGGAAAAGGCAAGGTCAGTGAGGATGTATTTGAGGCTGGGGTTGACTGTTCTGCAAAGACTATGTATCCGGACTGGCTGTCTATGTCAGGAAAAGGATATATTTCCAGTATGTACAAGCAGTATGGAAAGGTGATCAGCCCTATGGGATGTCGTGCATTCTTAAGCCCATGGTATGAGAGAGGCGGCATGTATCCCGCAGATGATAAGGATGTTCCCGTATTTGTGGGAAGATTTAACATCGGTGCGGTAAGCCTTCATCTTCCAATGATCCTTGCCAAAGCCAGAGCAGAGAGCAGGGATTTCTACGAAGTGCTGGATTTCTATCTTGAGATGATCCGTAATCTGCATATCCGTACCTATGATTATCTGGGACAGATGCGTGCGTCAACCAACCCGCTGGCATATTGTGAGGGAGGATTTTACGGTGGACATCTGAAACCGAATGAAAAGATTGGAAAGATTCTGAAACCGATGACAGCATCCTTCGGAATCACTGCATTAAATGAACTTCAGGAACTTTACAATGGCAAATCCATTGCGGAAGATGGACAGTTTGCACTGGATGTGCTGAAATATATCAACAGGAAAGTAAATGAATTTAAAGAGGAAGATGGTTATCTTTATGCAATCTACGGAACACCGGCAGAGAGTTTGTGTGGATTGCAGGTGGAACAGTTCCGTAAGATGTATGGTATTGTGAAAGGTGTTTCTGACCGTCCTTATGTAAGCAACAGTTTCCATTGTCATGTGACTGAAGATGTAACTCCGATTGAAAAACAGGATCTGGAGGGACGTTTCTGGGAGCTGTGTAACGGCGGTAAGATTCAGTATGTGCGTTATCCGATCGATTATAATCGTGAAGCAATACGCACTCTTATCCGCAGAGCTATGTCTTTGGGATATTATGAGGGAGTAAATCTTTCTCTTGCTTACTGTGATGACTGCGGACATGAGGAACTTGAGATGGACGTGTGTCCGGTCTGCGGTTCCAAGAATCTGACAAAGATTGACCGTATGAACGGATATCTTTCCTACAGCCGTGTGCATGGTGATACTCGTCTGAATGAAGCGAAGATGGCAGAGATTGCGGAACGTAAATCTATGTAATATCAGGTCAGGGGTAAACTTTTGAACCTGACATCATAATATGATAATTAAAAGACATATACCGGCAAGATGGGATGTATTGCTCTGGTATATGTCTTTTTGTATTATCAGATAAAATATAGCAATCCTCTTGTTATTTATGAGGATTGCTATAGAATCATTTAATGATAGTTCCGGTTTTTTCGAAATATCCATCCTTTGTATGTGCAATATCTGTGATGATCGTTCTTCTGTTATCTCCCTTTTCGATAAAAGAGATTCCGGCTTCGAACTTAGGAAGCATGGAGCCAGGGGCAAACTGATTGTCAGCCATATATTTCTTTGCATCATCTACAGAAATCGTATTAAGATATTCTTCATTGTCCTGACCGAGGTTCAGACTTACTTTCTCAACACTGGTAAGGATCAGAAGAGTATCTGCATTTAATTCCTGTGCAAGAAGTCCGCTGGAAAGGTCTTTCTCAATGATCGCACTTGCACCATGAAGATCGATTCCCTGTTCCATAACCGGGATTCCGCCGCCGCCTGCTGCGATTACTACCTGTCCTGCATCTACAAGTGTACGGATTGTTTCCAGCTCTACGATTTTCTGTGGTTTCGGAGCTGCCAGGATTCTTTTATATGTGCCGTCAGCCAGTTTAGTGACAAAGTTTCCTTTGTTCTCTTCAGCTTCAGCCTCTTCTTCTGTAAGGACACGTCCGATGATCTTCTCAGGTTCAGCGAAAGCATCATCATATGGATCAATGACAACCTGTGTAAGGATAGTAGCTACCGGTTTATAAATACCGCGGGAAATAAGTTCTGCGCGGATTGCAGTCTGGAGGTCATATCCGATATAGCCCTGACTCATTGCTGAACATACGGACATAGGTGCAAATGTATAGTCAGGATGTGTTTTACCAAATTCATTCATGGCTGTGTGGATCATTCCAACCTGTGGACCGTTACTGTGGGAAATGACTACACGATTTCCGGCTTCTACAAGATCTGCGACAGCTTTGGCTGCTTTTTTTGTAGCGATTTTCTGCTCCGGTAAGGTG
>ENA-OPSL01000219-OPSL01000219.1-human-gut-metagenome-genome-assembly--contig:-NODE-219-length-20547-cov-1.796750_pt1 | contig 20547 bp, 17 predicted proteins | sample MGYA00241458_ERZ501908 | MGnify/ENA primary metagenome ERZ501908 (study PRJEB25962, sample SAMEA2042444) | human gut metagenome | biome: human gut; feature: human-associated habitat; material: faeces... | reverse complement strand
TTTATTGAAGCTACCAAAGCTCTTCAAAGACATCTAAAGGACGAAAAAAATTACTGGTTTGCCGATCAGGGAACTAATCCTGCAAATCCCGATGTTCACTTCAGAACCACAGGACCTGAAATATGGCAGGATACTGACGGAAAAGTCGATATTTTTGTTGCCAATGTGGGAACAGGCGGTACGCTTTCAGGAGCGGGAAATTATCTGAAATCCCAGAATCCGGATGTGAAAGTAGTGGCAGTAGAGCCGGCAACTTCTCCTGTGCTTTCTCAGGGAAAAAGCGGCCCGCATAAGATTCAGGGCATTGGTGCAGGATTTATTCCGAAAGCATTAAATACAGATGTTTATGACGAAGTTTTTCCGGTTGAAAACGAAGATGCGTTCACAACAGGTAAACTGATCGCAAAACATGAGGGAATCCTTGTTGGTATTTCTTCCGGTGCAGCTCTCTATGCAGCAATTCAACTGGCTAAGAGACCGGAGAATAAAGGAAAGACAATTGTAGCCCTCCTTCCGGATTCCGGTGACCGTTACTATTCAACTCCATTATTTGTGTAACAGGGGAGAATGTCAGAAGAATCCCTGTGATTCGATTATAAAATAAAAAAAGCCCTTTTAAGGGCTTTTTTTATTTTATATAAGTGTGTTAGAATAGACATGCCGTAAAAGAAATTTTACGTTTGATAATATCAGTGATTATGTACGAAAACAGTGAAATGTTGAAGAATAGTATTCCGGACAGCCGGATGCAGAACAGGATGGAATAAAAAAATGAGAAAAGCAATTATCGCAATGAGCGGAGGAGTGGACAGCTCTGTAGCTGCTCTGCTTACAAAGGAAACTGGTGATGAGTGTATTGGTGCTACCATGAAATTGTTTCATAATGAGGATATAGGAGTTAAGAGGGAGAAAACCTGCTGTTCCCTGGACGATGTGGAGGATGCCAGAAACGTCTGCTACAGAATGGGAATCAGATATTATGTGTTCAACTTTTCCGAGAGATTTAAGGAAGACGTTATGGATCGTTTTGTAGATGCCTATGAACATGGTGCCACACCAAATCCCTGTATTGACTGTAATCGATATCTGAAGTTTGACAAGATGTTTCAGAGGATGCGTGAACTGGAATATGATTACATTGTGACCGGTCATTATGCACGTGTGGAATATGATGAGGAAAAAGGTCGTTATCTGTTGAAAAAGGCAGTAGATGACACAAAGGATCAGAGTTATGTACTCTATATGCTGACACAGGAACAGCTTGCGCATATTTCTCTGCCTCTTGGCGGTCTGCGCAAAACAGAAGTGCGTGAGATAGCAGAAAAGCATGGCTTTGTCAATGCCAGAAAGCATGACAGCCAGGATATCTGTTTTGTACCGGATGGAGATTATGCGAAGTTCATCGAACAGTATACGGGACGCAGATCAAAACCGGGAGATTTTGTAGATACAGAAGGAAATATCCTTGGTACGCATAAGGGTATCATTCATTATACACTTGGACAGAGAAGAGGTCTTGGGATCCCGGCTGCATCCAGACTGTATGTATGTGATATTTCCCCGAAGACCAATCGGGTGGTACTGGGAAGTAATGAGGATCTTTTTCATTCGGAACTGACAGCTGAAAAAGTGAATCTGATTTCCTGCGAATCCCTGAAAGAGCCGATGAGACTGAAAGCAAAGATACGTTACCGTCATCCGGAGCAGGATGCTGTGGCGTGGCAGACAGAGGATGGGGTTTTGCATGTGCGTTTCGATAAACCACAGAGAGCTATCACCAGAGGACAGGCAGTTGTGCTGTATGATGAAGATGTTGTTGTGGGCGGCGGCGTGATCGAGAATTGCATTAAATAAAACATATAGTTATTATTTATTAAAGGTTATAGATTTTTTCCTATTGACGTACTAGGAATTAAATGGTAATATACAGACATGCTAAATCATATCAAACAGATATGAAATATGTAGAAGCAGAGACGGCTTAAGGATAAGAGTACTCGAGAGCCGGAACTGAATTTTTCAGATCATTATAAATCACAGAAAGATGAGGATATACGCCATGGGAAAAAAAATCGAAAGAAAAGACAGGCATTTCAAATTTGAAACATTACAGCTTCATGTAGGACAGGAAAGTCCAGATCCGGTTACAGATGCAAGAGCAGTGCCGATTTACCAGACATCTTCTTATGTGTTCAGAAACTGTGACCACGCAGCAGCTCGTTTCGGACTTGCAGATGCAGGTAATATTTACGGACGTCTTACAAATCCGACTGAAGATGTATTTGAGAAAAGAATCGCAGCACTTGAAGGGGGTTCTGCAGCACTTGCAGTAGCATCCGGTGCAGCAGCAATCACATACACAATTGAAAATCTTGCACAGCAGGGTGATCATATCGTTGCAGCCAAAAACATCTACGGCGGAACAACAAACCTGCTTGAGCATACACTTCCGGCTTATGGAATTACAACAACATTTGTTGATGTATTCAACCTTGAAGAAGTAGAGAACGCAATTCAGGATAACACAAAAGCTGTTTACATTGAAACACTTGGAAATCCGAACTCTGATGTGGTTGACATTGAAGCTATTGCAAAGATTGCTCATGCACATAAAATCCCGCTTGTTGTAGATAACACATTTGCAACACCTTACCTTGTAAGACCAATCGAATATGGTGCTGATATTGTTGTTCACTCTGCAACCAAGTTTATTGGTGGACATGGAACAACAATCGGTGGTGTTATTGTTGAGAGTGGTAAATTTGACTGGGAAGCATCCGGTAAATTTGCATCCCTGACAGAGCCAAACCCAAGTTATCATGGTGTAAGCTTTACAAAAGCATGCGGACCTGCAGCATTTGTTACAAAGATTCGTGCAATCCTTCTTCGTGATACAGGTGCAACAATCTCTCCTGTAAGTTCATTTATTTTCCTTCAGGGACTTGAAACACTGTCACTTCGTGTTGAACGCCATGTAGAGAATGCGCTGAAAGTTGTTCAGTACTTAAATAACCATCCACAGGTAGAGAAAGTTCATCATCCTTCTGTATCTGCAGATCCGGAACAGCAGGAACTTTACAGAAAATACTTCCCGAACGGCGGCGGCTCCATCTTTACTTTTGAAATTAAAGGTGATGCACAGAAAGCAAAAGATTTTATTGATAATCTGGAACTGTTCTCATTGCTTGCAAATGTAGCTGATGTGAAATCCCTTGTTATCCATCCCGCTACAACAACACACAGCCAGTGCACAGAAGAAGAACTTCTTGATCAGGGTATCAAACCAAATACAATCCGTCTTTCCATTGGTACAGAGAACATTGATGATATCATTCAGGATCTTGACGAAGCATTTAAAGCAGTTGCTGAATAATTATCGTATAACCTCCTTTATTATTGCATAAATAAAACGTAAATAAGAAGACCATTTTCCAGAAATCCCCCCATACGTTTGGAAGATGGTCTTTTTTTATGTCTTTACCGGAAAGAGTTGGACTTGACAAATTGGAAAAATACTATATAATACTGAAATGCAAATAAGTTGCAAATGTAAACAGATTGCAAATACAAACAAAGTGCAAATACAGTATTGTAAAAGGCTCTGCTGAAAAAACAGAGAAGCTGTTGTACAATTAGTAAACACAAGGAGAAATATATGTCAGAGATTATATTAGATTCAGTAACAGACAGCATAAAGCTGATTCCTTTTCTTTTTCTTACCTATTTATTTATGGAATGGCTGGAGCATAAGACCGGTTCTGCAGCGCGAAAAAGAATCCGCACAGCAGGTAAATTTGGACCTGTATGGGGCGGACTTCTGGGAGTGATTCCGCAGTGTGGATTTTCGGCAGCAGCATCCAGCCTTTTTTCAGGGCGGGTGATCACAGTGGGAACTCTGATTGCAGTATATCTGTCTACTTCAGATGAAATGTTTCCAATTATGATCTCTAATGCAGTGCCTGCAATTACAATTGTGAAAATCCTGGCCTGCAAAGCGGCGATCGGAATGTTTTCAGGTCTGGTGCTGGAATATGTTTATACACATATGCTGAAGAAACAGGAACCGGATATGGATATTCATGATATTTGTGAAGAAGAACGCTGTCATTGTGAACATGGGATCATTTCTTCGGCGGCATCTCATACATTAAAAGTTTTTGTGTACATTTTCTTGATTTCTCTCGCGTTAAATATTATTATTGGATTGGTTGGGGAAGAAGCACTGGCAGGACTTTTTACAGGAACCCCGGTTGTGGGTGAACTGATCGCTGCTGTGGTTGGACTGATTCCAAACTGTGCTTCTTCTGTAGTGATCACCCAGTTATATCTGGATCACATTATCGGAGCAGGAGCAATGATGTCAGGGCTTCTGGTAAATGCGGGAGTAGGGCTTCTGGTTCTGTTCCGGCTGAACAGAGACAGGAAGCAGAATCTGAAGATCGTGGGAACTCTTTATACACTTGGCGTATTCTGGGGAATCATTATTGAACTTGCAGGAATTGTTTTCTGATTATATAATTGATGTGAAAGTGTAATAATATGCAGTCTGTCTGCCGGAAACGGCAGGCAGGCTGATTTTCGGTTATATCGCCGTCTGGTGATATGTTCATTTAAGGAGGAAATGTAAAGAATATGGCGGGAAGCAATTATGCGACAGCAAGCCGCAGAAAAATACTTGAATATCTGAAGAAAAGTAATGACCATACTGTAACAGCAGCAGATGTGGACGAATATCTGAAGTCCCACGACAGTGAGGTAAATATCACAACTATTTACCGCTATCTGGATAAGCTTGCAAAGGATGGGACTGTAATTAAATATGTGGCCGAGAAGGGATGCCAGGCTGCCTATCAGTATGTAGAACCGGGGCGTGGATGTGAGCAGCATCTGCATTTAAAATGTGTAAAATGTGGAAAGATCATCCATCTGGAATGCCATTTTATGGAAGAGATTTCTCATCATATAGAAGAAAGCCATGGCTTTACTTTGCAGTGTAAAAATTCTATACTATATGGAGTATGCAAAGAATGCAAGTGTGAAGCAAATAAAGAAACACAGAATACTGATTAAAAAGTTACTGTTCATTCCGTCACAGTAATATAAAAAATCAGTGAACACAGGAGGAAGGAAACATGAGAAGTGAGAGCTTCAGGAAAGGGTTAAAAGATGGCGTTCCCATAGGATTGGGATATTTTGCCGTATCGTTTACATTTGGCATGATGGCAGTTGCTGATGGACTGAGTATCTGGCAGGCTGTACTGATTTCGCTGACAAATGTAACATCAGCGGGACAGTTTGCAGGACTTGAAATTATGGTAATGAGCGGTTCTTACTGGGAGATGGCACTGACACAGCTGATCATTAATCTGAGATACTGTCTGATGTCATTTTCCCTTGCGCAGAAATTCAGAAGAGATGAATCACCGGTTCATCGTTATATTGCGGCATTTGGCGTGACAGATGAGATTTTCGGAATCAGTGCCAGCCAACCGGGAAAGATAAGCACATTCTATAATTATGGTGCCATGTGTGTGGCAATTCCAGGGTGGGTACTTGGAACTCTGGCAGGAGCGATTTCCGGAAATCTGCTTCCGAATTTTATGATGAGTGCCCTCAGTGTGGCTATTTATGGCATGTTTCTTGCAATCATTATTCCTCCGGCAAAGAAAAACAGGGCAGTGCTGTGGGTTGTTGCTGCAGCGATGGTGATCAGTACATTGTTTAAGGTAGTTCCGCTGCTGTCAGAGGTTTCTTCCGGTTTTGTGATCATTATCACTACACTGATCGTGGCAGGGGCAGCAGCATATTTCTGTCCGATAGAGGATGAGAAAGAAGAGGAGAGTGTTCATGAGTCATAACATTTATATTTACATTCTGGTGATGGCGGCAGTTACATATCTGATCCGTATGCTTCCGTTGGCTCTTTCCAGAAAAGAGATCACAAGTCCCTTTATCAGGTCATTTCTGTACTATGTTCCTTATGCATGTCTGGCAGCAATGACATTTCCGGCGATTCTTTTTGCTACAGACAGTGTGATCTCGGCTGCTGTGGGATTTATCGTGGCGCTGATTGCGGCATATAAGGAGAAAAGTCTTCTCACAGTTGCGTTATTCGCATGTGCGGCGGTCTTTATTGTGGAAAGAATACTGGGATTTGCAGTATAAAAGTTGATAATTAACGTTGAAAAAACGGATACATAACCATAACTGAATGGTTTGTATCCGTTTTTTATTATACGCTGCAGATGATAGATTTTTATTTCAGAAAACTTACATCAATTTCACCGTCAAACACTGTAGCAGCCGGACCTGTCATGTAAACCAGATTCTCCTGTCTGTTCCAGAAAATCTGCAGGTCACCGCCAAGAAGCTTTACAGTGACGGGACTGTCACCGTCTACATGTCCGTTAAGGACAGAAGCGACTGCTACCGCACATGCACCGGTACCGCAGGCAAGAGTCTCTCCTGAACCGCGTTCCCATACACGCATTTTTACAGTATGTTTATCGATCACTTTTACAAATTCGGTATTTACACGATCTGGAAATGCAACATGGTTCTCGAAATCCGGGCCGATCTTTTCAATATCCAGATGGTCAATGTCGTCCATATAAACAATAGCATGGGGATTTCCCATGGAAACAGTGGTTATGTAATAGGTTTTTCCGTTTACATCCAGAGGTTCATTGATGACTTCCTCCTTCTCAGATACTACAGGAATCTGTCTGGCGGTCAGAATCGGAGAACCCATATTTACCTTAACCTGGGATACCTTTCCGTTTTTTACAGTAAGATCCAGATATTTGATACCACTTTTGGTAGCAACAGAAATATGTTTTTTGTTTACGATGCCGTAGTCATAGGCATATTTGGCAACACAGCGGATGCCGTTTCCGCACATGGCACCCTGGGAACCGTCCAGATTATACATATCCATCTCGCAGTCTGCGATTTTGGATGGCTTGATCAGGATCAGTCCGTCGGAACCGATACCAAAGTGCCGGTCGCTGACATATCTGGCTACTGCGGAAGGATTCTCCACAGTTTCCTTAAAACAGTTTACATATACGTAATCATTTCCAATACCATGCATTTTTGTAAATTTCATCAGCAAAGCCTCCTTATTTAATTAAATATTTATACACCTCTTATTTCATAATATCTTATCTGAAAAATGTTATGAAAAAGTGAAAACTACAAATTTTTTTACCAGAAAAAAACATTTTGCCTTTCCCGGAACAGTTATGTATTATACATTATATGGAAAATGTATCTGTTATTTAAGTTTTACCTTGCATTTTATAAAAAGTATGTTAAAATTAAAAACAAAAAAATATACAGCCGAAACGAATAATTATACGTTGCTGTCTGAAGAAAGTAAAAAAACGACAGTCGTAAATATGCTTTCGGATGCGAGGAGGAAGAAAGATGAAAGATCAGAAGAGATTTGCAGCTCTTGCACTCAGTGCGGTAATGGTATTTTCCATGGCAGGAAGCGTATCCGCAGCTCAGAAAGTTGAATCCAAAGATGACCTTGCAGGAGCAACAATCGGTGTTCAGCTTGGTACAACAGGTGACCTTGATGCATCTGATTATGAGAAAGATGGTTCTACAGTAGAACGTTACAGCAAGGGAAGTGAAGCTGTTCAGGCATTAAAGGCAGGACAGATCGACTGTGTGATCATCGATTCACAGCCGGCTCAGAAATTTGTTGAGAATAATGACGATCTTAAGATCCTGGATGAGCCATTCGAGGAAGAAGAATATGCAATCTGCCTAAAGAAAGGCAATGATGAGCTTCTTGACAAGATTAACGGCGCATTAAAAGAACTGAAAGAGGACGGAACTGTTGATGATATTATGAACAACTACATCGGTGATAACATTGGCGAGACACCATATGAGTCTCCGGAAGATGTAGACCGTTCCAACGGAACTCTTGTAATGGCAACAAACGCTGAGTTCGAGCCATATGAGTACCGTGACGGTGATGAGATTGTTGGTATCGACGCTGATATTGCACAGGCAATCTGCGATAAGCTTGGATATGAGCTTGAGATCGACGATATGGAGTTTGATGCAATCCTTGCTGCAGTGCAGTCTGGAAAAGCTGATTTCGGTGCTGCCGGAATGACCGTTACAGAGGATCGTCTGGAGAGCGTTGATTTCACAGACACCTATGCAAATGCAAGCCAGGTTATCATTGTAAAAGCTGACTGATAGAAATAATACAGCATAAGCTGTCAGAGAAGTGTGAGTCACCTAGATGAATGCTGTTTGGGAAAAGCTTGGAATGTATAAGCTTTGGATACAGGCAGATCAAGGTGACTCCTACTAATGTTACTGACTGAAAGAATGAAAACAGCCAGCATACAGTTCTGGCAGCTTTTCCTATATGGAATGGTGCCGAAAGAGAAGCAGGCACTGCACCATTAGATAAGCAAATAAAAAGGGAAATAATATGTTTGAAAAATTTGGACACGATTTTTATATCAATTTTATAAAAGATGACAGATACACCTGGCTGCTGGATGGTTTGAAAAATACCATGATCATCACTGTTTTCGCCCTGTTGATCGGTATCTGTATCGGTTTTCTGGTGGCAATTATCCGTTCTTCCCACGATAAATCCGGGAATTTTAAAATTGCCAACTCCATCTGCAGAGTTTATCTGACTGTGATCCGTGGAACACCTACTGTGATCCAGCTTCTGATCATGAACTTTGTAGTTTTTGGTTCTGTAAGTGTCAATGAGATTCTGGTAGGAAGTCTGGCATTTGGTATCAATTCAGGTGCCTACGTTGCGGAGATCGTCCGTTCCGGAATCATGTCAATTGATCAGGGACAGACAGAGGCAGGACGTAGCCTGGGACTTAATTTTACCCAGACCATGCGTCTTATTATCATTCCACAGGCGTTTAAGAATGTGCTTCCTGCACTGGTAAATGAGTTTATCGTGCTGATCAAGGAAACTTCTATTATCGGTTACATCGGAATGATGGACCTGACCAAGGGTGCAATGCTGATCCAGAGCCGTACCTACAATGCTTTTATGCCTCTTCTGGCAGCAGCTGCAATTTATCTGATCGTGGTCATGGTATTGACCTTCTTTATGAATAAACTGGAGAGGAGACTGAGAACCAGTGAGCGTTGATAAGAGTAAAGTTTTGATCCAGGTACAGGATCTGAAAAAAGCGTTTGGATCCAATCAGGTTCTGGATGGAATTTCCACAGATATCTGTCAGGGCGAGGTTGTTGCCATTATTGGACCATCTGGCTCTGGTAAATCCACTTTCCTTCGTTCTCTCAACCTTCTGGAGGAGCCTACAGGAGGTAAAATCCTGTTTGAAGGAACAGATATCACAGATCCCAAGGTTGACATAAATCGACATCGTCAGAAGATCGGAATGGTTTTCCAGCAGTTTAATCTGTTTCCACACAAGACGGTAAAGCAGAATATTATGATGGCACCGGTTGCCCTGAAACTGATGACAAAGGAAGAGGCTTCCAGACGTGCGGACGAGCTTCTTGCTCGTGTGGGACTTCCAGATAAGGCAAATGCTTATCCGGATATGCTTTCCGGTGGTCAGAAGCAGCGTATTGCCATTGCAAGATCCCTTGCCATGAATCCGGATGTTATGCTTTTTGACGAGCCTACTTCTGCACTGGATCCGGAGATGGTTGGAGAGGTTCTGGAGCTGATGAAAGAGCTTGCAAAGAGCGGCATGACTATGGTTGTAGTTACTCACGAGATGGGATTTGCAAGAGAGGTTGCAACAAGAGTTTTATTTATTGATGACGGCAAAATTCAGGAACAGAATGCGCCGAAGGAGTTTTTTGAAAATCCGCAGAATCCGCGATTGAAGGAATTTTTGTCTAAGGTTCTGTAAAAAGAAAAAAGACAACCTTTTCCATTGGTTTAAATGGGACTGAGGTTGTCTTTTTTTTGTGTGAAAAAACGCGGTGATTTAAAATCCTATGCGTTTTTCTTCATTTCTTTATAACAATATTTGATGATTTCTTTCCTTGTGACAATTCCGATAAAGTGATCCTGATCATCTATAACCGGCACAAAGTTCTGGTTGATTGCGCGGTCCAGGAGATCCTCCATGTCGCAGTCAACGTGTACCGGTTTGTAGGTGGCTCTTCTGGAGATAGCCATAACTGGTACTTCCTCGGCTGTTTTCATATCCGTGATGTTCAGATTTTTCATTCCCCAGAGAAGATCACCCTCAGAAATAGTACCTACGTATTTTCCATCTGGATTCAGAATAGGAATACAGGAAAATTTCCGGTGTTCCATTTTCTCAAGAGTCTGCCTCAAAGTTTCATTCTCGAAAATGTAGGCAATATCACTTTTCGGTGTTAAGAAAAAAAGTATATTCAATTTGATCCCTCGATTCTATTTTACAGAAGTGGAATACCGCCTTTAGCAGCTTCTTCCTGCATTTCCTTAGGCCACAGGGAAACATGTACTTCTCCAATATGAGCCTTGCGCAGGAAGAACATACAGATACGGGATTGACCGATACCGCCGCCGATTGTGTATGGAAGTTCTTTATTCAGAATGGCCTTCTGGAACGGGAGCTCTCTGCGGTCGTCACAGCCGGCTTCTGTAAGCTGTTTGTCAAGTGCTGTCTCGTCTACACGGATACCCATGGAAGAAAGTTCAAGGGCAATGTCCAGTACAGGATAGTATACCAGAATATCGCCGTTTAATTCCCAGTCATCATAGTCTGGAGCACGTCCGTCGTGGCGCTCGCCATTTGTCAGTTTCTTACCTACCTGCATAAGGAAAACAGCGCCTTTTTCTTTGACGATCTTGTATTCTCTTTCCTTAGGGGTAAGATCCGGATACATGTCTACAAGCTCTTCTGTGGAGACAAATGCAATCTCTCTTGGAAGAATTTCTTCTATGTAGTCATACTGTACTGCCATGTATTTCTCTGTCTTGCGGAGTACGCTGTAGATAGTACGGACAGTGTTAATGAGAGTTTCTACATTTCTCTCTTCTTTGGTGATGATCTTCTCCCAGTCCCACTGGTCTACATAGATGGAATGGATGTTGTCAACATCCTCATCACGGCGGATGGCAACCATATCGGTGTATAAGCCCTCACCTACAGAGAAACCATATTTCTTCAGTGCATAACGCTTCCATTTTGCAAGAGAATGTACGATTTCAGCGTTGCAGTCCATGCCTTTGATGTCAAAGCTTACCGGACGCTCCACGCCGTTCAGGTTATCATTGAGGCCGGAACTTGGATCTACAAATATAGGTGCGGAGACACGCAGAAGGTTCAGCTTCTGTGCAAGTGTCTGCTGGAAAAAATCTTTCACAGTTTTAATTGCTACCTGAGTATCATGAAGATTAAGGTCTGCATGATAGCCCATAGGAATTTTTAATTGTTCCATGGGAATCCTCCTTGTTGATTGTGTTAATCTCTGTTTTCTGTTCACGATAATGTTCTGTGGTTACTAAAACGTGAACAGGAACAATCTCGGTTTATTATAACAGGTATTTTCCCGCTTGGCAATTTAGACCTTGCAAGAAATATGCAAAAAAGATACAATAAAAGACAAAGAATGTGATGATTTTTCCCTGTTGGAGCAAAAACAGGAATTACAGGTTGTGGTGAAACAGAATAACCAGAGAACCGGGAGGATGTCTATGGAGAAAAAGAGGTGCCAGGTCTGCGACGGGCCTGTTGTAAATGGCAGATGTAAGCTGTGTGGAATGCCTTATAGAAATGATGAGACTTTGTATCATCTGAATGAGAACAGAAGTGACCATTACCGTCATGCTACCAGCCGGGCGCGGGCAATCATGCGCCAGGAGGAAATCCCGCTGGGAGATAAGAAGGCTGGAAGTGCTGCATATAAGACCGGGACCGGAACAGGCGTGGCAGGAGCCGGAAATAAACATGATCAGAAAACGGGAACACGAAGCTCTAAGTCACTGGCTGGTGCAGGCACAGGGAATTCTTATAATAAGGGAAATGTGAAAGCAGGAAGTATATATGGAGGAGGCACTGGTGCTGATAAGAATGGAAATAAGGTCTCTGTCCCTGCTGGGAGTTATAATTCCAAGAGCAGACAAAGTACAGCTGGAACTTACAGCACTACAGCTAAAAAAAGCAGTGTTTACACCCAGAAACCGGTAAAAAAGAAAAAAGGATCCCTTCTTGGATGGCTCATGGTCCTGGTGATCATCTGCGCAAGCTTACCGGAAATCCGGGATTCCCTGAAGGACAGCCTTGCTCCGATACTTGAAGAAGAATTTGGAGATATGTTCAGTTCTGGGGCTGATTCAGCCTCTTATAAACTGATGGCAGGAGATGTGCTGGAGGTTGGAGAAAATGTGGATGGAGGCATTGTCCCAGGATATTACATTGCTTCCTGTTCAAATGGTTTTGTAAGTTTTATGATCATGGGAGAAGAGGGTGAAAACGGAAGCATGACAGTGACAGATGGCGTGGAGCGTAAGATTACCCTGAAAGAGGGAGATCTGATCGGAATCATAAATACAGAGTCAGAAGATTCCTCATTGATGCTTACTGCTCGTTAAGATTGGGGAAATAATAGTAAAAAATAGTAAAAAAAGGAACCTCGTCAGATGAGTACTTATTTCGTCGGAGGTTTCTTTTTGTATGTTTAGAGCGTGTTTGAAAAATCATTCCCGCAATATGCACGCCCCACTTTGCGGGAAATTTCACCCGAATTCGGTTGCCGCAGCCCGCTACAGCGCCCTTATCCGGGTGAAATCTCCCACAAATTGTGACGCACATATTGTGGAAAGCCTTTTGCAAACAGGCTCTAGCGGATGGTAGTTCCTGTTTTTCCTTCATAGCCCTCTTTGGCATGAGCCATATCAGTAATCACAGTGCTCCGGCCTTCCCCTTTCTCGATAAAGGAAATACCTGCTTCGATTTTGGGAAGCATGGAACCGGAAGCAAACTGGTTCTCTTCAATGTATTTCTTAGCGTCCGCTACAGTGATGCTGCCAAGCTTCTGCTCATTTACCTGACCGTGGTTCAGACTTACGTTCTCTACACTTGTGAGAATCAGAAGAGTATCGGCATTTAATTCTTCTGCAAGAAGTCCTGCGGCAAGATCTTTCTCAATGATGGCACTGGCACCGTGAAGGTTGATGCCCTGCTCAAGCACTGGAATTCCACCGCCGCCGGCTGCGATAACAACCTGGTCTGCATTGAGAAGTGCTCGTATAGTCTCAAGCTCTACGATTCTCTGTGGCTTCGGAGCTGCTACGATTCGTCTGTATCCGCCATCAGCAAGTCTGGTGACAAAGTTTCCTTTTTCTTCCTCTGCTTCAGCTTCTTCCTCAGTGAGAACACGTCCGATAATTTTCTCCGGATCTGCAAAAGCGTCGTCATATGGATCAATAACAGTCTGGGTAAGAATGGTAGCAACAGGTTTGTAAATTCCGCGGCTGATAAATTCAGAGCGGATCGCATTCTGAAGGTCATATCCAATGTAGCCCTGGCTCATTGCGGAGCAGACTGACATAGGAGCGAATGTATAATCCGGGTGTGTCTTTCCAAATTCATTCATTGCAGTGTGGATCATGCCAATCTGTGGGCCATTGCTGTGGGAGATTACCACCTTGGCACCCTCTTCAACAAGATCTGCGATTGCTTTTGCTGCGGCTTTGGTGGCTACTTTCTGCTCTGGAAGTGTGGTGCCGAGAGCTCTGTGACCTAATGCAACTACTACGATTTTTTCACTCATAGGAGATACCTCGTTTCTGTCAAGAATATAATGCGGATATCAGAGTTAAGTGGATTACTGTGAAAGTATTCACAGCAACATGAATGATTTCTCCGGACATCCTTGTGTAATATCTTCCATTATAAAAGCTAAGGGTGGGAATTGCAATAGAAAAGTCCTTGAAACAGGAAAAGCCATCCGCATCAGGCAGATGGCTCATTTCCTATATTTTTGAGGGGGGAGATAGAGAGTGGTTTTTCATCTATCCGAAATTCATTATATCGGCAATTTGTGAGGAAAATGTGTCTCAAATCTAAAAGAAATCGAAAAAATATGAAATGAAAATAAAATCCGACCCTTTATTGCATTTAAAGACCAAGTGTGGTAAAGTAAACCTATCTTGTTTCTGCATTCTGCAGAAAAGAATTTCTACCGCGCCGGTTCGGCGCAAGATAACCCGTTTTTTGAAGGAAACCTGTTAACCTGGGCGTTTTATACGCTTTTTTGAAAATGGATGCATACAATGGCAAGGCAAATTTGCTTCGGAATGCTGTGAATAGGATCTGTTTAAGTGAGAAAGGTGTGATTCCCATGTGCTGTCAGTGACTCATTTATATGGTGATGTCGCCAGTAGGCGGCAAGTCCGTTTTGTAAAATAGTAGTTTAATAACAGAGATTAGTGAAAAATAGGGGTAGAAAAGGAGAAGTTATAATGAAAAACAGAATATGGAAAAAGATACTGGCAGTGGGAGTAAGTCTGCTTGCAGAAGCTGGGATGCTGGTTGGATGCACGGCGCAGCCGGCAGTGGCATATGGAGCAGAAATGGAAGGCGGGTTATCTGTTGTCCAAGATGCGGCATGGACAGATTTACAGAAATTTCAGGCGGTGATTTCTGTAAAGGCAGATGGGCTGGCGTCACTTACGTGGGAAAATGAAAACCAGGAATATGAAAGTGGCGATGAAAATTTATTCAGCAGTGGAAATCAGGACGGGAGCCTGGAAAATGATCAATATGATTTTTCGGATGAAACAATATCTCATCCAACATCTTACGAACTGGTAGTCTGGCTTTCTGAATATTTTCAGCCAGATGCTTCGTTTATGGCACCTGAAGGCTGCCTGAAAGAGGAGCTTCCTATCGAGACTGCTGACGGAAGATCCAGCAGTATAACCGGATTCCGCTGGAAAATAAATTCGGGAGAACAGGGCAAACAGCTGAAAATTCCGGTTACCTTGCGGGATGAATATCGTTTTCCAGCAGAAAAACATACAGTTCCTACCTGTCAGGATATTTTGCATGCAAATGGTGCTATAAGCGGAGAAGAAAATGGAGGTGGAGTTTACATTGTAAAAAAAGTGGAAAATGAAAAAAACATTTTGTGTAAAGCCTTATCTAAGAGTTTGGAGATACCAGCTGCACACATGGATTTTTCAGTGGAGATGGAAGCCAAGGAAAAGGCGCTTTATACTGGAAAACGCATTCATATGGCAGTGAATCTGACAAATAATGGTCAGGTACCTTTTTATAAAATTTCCCTTCAGGCCAAAGTAAAAGAACAGGAACTGGTACCTGTGTGGGAAAAGGAGCCTGGCCTTGAAGTTTCGGAAAGTGGTGCAGTGCTGGAAAGCCTTTCCGCAGGGGAAACACGAATCCTGTCTTTTTATATAGATCCGGACATGGATCAGAAAAGTAATCTGGAGCTGGAGCTTTTTGCAAAAACAGAAAATCCGGTTTCGTTGGAGAAAGCAGCAGAAAAACAGTTAACATTACAGCAGGGAAAAGCCTCTTTTACGGTAAAGAAAACAGCTGACTGCGACAACGCCAGCCCTGGGGAGACTGTGACTTATCAGATCAGTATTCACAATACCGGGGAGGTGACTCTGCATTCCGTAGTTACTACAGAACGTTTCGGGCTTGCCGGAGTAACAGCTACTTTTCAGGAACAGAGAGGTATAACCCTGAATAAAAGCAGGACTCAGGCGAAAATCCAGGAAATCGCACCTGGTGGCTGTGTGAATTTAAAGGCAAAAGTTGTACTTCCAAAAGATCTGAAAGACCAGAATCTGATGAATCAGATTATTGTAGTTACTGACGAGACTGGTGAGGAAAGCGCAGTGCGGGATCAGGCAACCATCCGTGTGGAAGATAAGGAGAAGGATGGAAATGGAAGCGGAAACGGAAATGGGGGTGGAAATGGAGATGGAACTGGCATAGGCAGTGGGAATAATGATGGCAGCACAATGGCTGCGTCCACCTCTCCAAAAACAGGGGATACTTCCCACAAAGAGCTGTTTCAGGTACTGATTCTGCTTTCGTTTCTTTTTTCCGCTGTAGCCGCCAGAAGAATGTTTGGAGACAATGCTCACAGATGACCCGTGAATGGAAACTATAATGTGAGGTGAACGGTTACTGCTTTTTTAACAGGAAAGATTGAAAACAAATTCTGTGTGTGATATTCTATAAAAGAGTATGCGTTGCTGTATGATGTCATTAGATTAGAGCGTGTTTGAAAAATCATTCCCGCAAATTGTGACACAAATCTTGCAGAAAGTCTTTTTCAAACAAGCTCTGGCGTGATTTTAAAGCAACGTCAATATAGGGAGGCATATATTATGAAATTATCATCCTTATTAGAGAAGTTAGAATACACCTGCGTGCAGGGGAGCACAGAGCAGGAAGTCACTGGTGTTGTTTATGATTCCAGAAAGGTAACAGACGGCTCTCTGTTTATCTGTATCAGAGGTGCTGTTGTAGATGGACATAAATTTATCCCGGATGTGACAGCAAAAGGGGCTAAAGTTCTGGTAGTAGAAGAGGAGGTTTCTGCACCGTCGGATGTTACGGTTATCCAGGTGACAGACACCAGATATGCTATGGCATTTATTTCAGCAGCCTGGTTCGGACATCCGGCAGAGAAGCTGAAAACAATCGGAATTACCGGAACTAAGGGAAAAACTACCACTACCTATATGGTAAAATCCATTCTGGAAAATGCTGGATACAAGGTTGGTCTGATCGGTACTATTGAGGCAATTATCGGAAATAAGATAATACCTGCTTCTAATACCACACCAGAATCCTATGTAGTTCAGGAGTATTTTCACGAAATGGTGGAAGCTGGCTGTGATTGTGTGGTTATGGAAGTTTCCTCACAGGGGCTGATGCTGCATCGTACTCAGGGATTTGTGTTTGATTTTGGAATTTTTACAAATATTGAACCAGATCATATTGGTCCAAACGAGCACAAGGACTTCGACCATTATCTGTCTTGTAAAGCTATGCTTCTCAAGCAGTGCCGCGTAGGAATTGTAAACCGTGATGATGAGCATTTTGACAGAATTGTAGAGGGACATACCTGTACTCTGGAAACCTATGGCTTTTCAAAAGAAGCAGACCTTCGCGCTGAGGATGCCAGACTGATTGGCGGAAAAGGTTATCTTGGAATTTCCTATCAGCTGAAGGGGCTTATGGATTTCCCTGTTGAAATCGACATCCCAGGTAAATTCAGTATTTACAACTCTCTTACCGCTATTGCAATCTGCCGTCATTTTAAGGTTTCCCAGGAAAATATCCTGAAGGCTCTGAAGGTAGCAAAAGTAAAAGGCCGTATTGAGATGGTGAAAGTATCTGATGAATTTACTCTGATGATTGATTATGCACATAATGCAATGGCTTTGGAAAGTCTTCTTACTACATTGCGTGAGTATCATCCACACAGACTGGTCTGCCTGTTTGGTTGTGGCGGAAACCGCTCCAGGCTTCGCCGTTATGAGATGGGAGAAGTTTCCGGTCGTCTGGCAGATCTGACCATCATTACTTCTGATAATCCGCGAGATGAGGAGCCTCAGGCTATTATTGATGACATCAAGGTTGGCATGGCGAAGACAGAAGGTAAATATGTGGAGATTCCAGACCGCAAGGAAGCAATCGCTTATGCCATCCATCACGGAGAACCAGGGGATATTGTGGTGCTGGCTGGTAAAGGTCATGAAGATTACCAGGAAATCAAAGGCAAAAAATATCCTATGGATGAGCGTGTGTTGATCGCTGATATTCTTGCTGGAAAGTAAAACATGACATATGCAGATATTATTGTAGACATTTCCCATGAGAAGCTGGATAAAAGCTTTCAATATCTGGTTCCGGAGAAACTGAAGGAAGAGATACAGGTGGGAATGGTGGTTTCCATTCCATTTGGAAGAGGAAATCATGTGCGCAAGGGATATGTAGTGGGGATTTCTGGTGAGCCTAAAGTAAAGGGAATCCAGCTCAAATCTGTTGCCGGTATTGAAAATGATCAGGAAACCACAGAATCCAGGCTGATCGCGCTGGCAGGGTGGATGAAAGAAAATTACGGCTCTACCATGATCCAGGCTCTGAAAACAGTTCTTCCTATTCAGAAAAAGATGAAAGCCCAGGAAAAAAGGTGGATAACCCTTCTGATTTCCAGAGAAGATGGGGAAAAGCTTCTGGAAGAGCTTAGCATGACCAGATTTAAAGCACGTATCCGCCTTCTGGAAGCACTCTTGCAGAATGAAAATGGGAAAATTGAGACTGCCTGGGCTTCAAAGGAGCTTGGCACTACGGCTTCTGTCCTGAGATATTTTGAAGAACAGGGGATTGCTTCTGTGGAGTCAGATGAAGTGTATAGAAATGCAGTTGCAGATGCAGAGAATATTCCGCATGTGGCACCAGCAGTATTAAGTATATCCCAGCAAATGGCTGTGAATCAGATCTTATCAGAATGGGAACACCCGGATCCGAGACCGGTTCTTCTTCACGGAGTTACCGGCAGTGGAAAAACGGAAGTATATATGGAGCTGATCGATAAGGTGATAAAGGAAGGCGGTCAGGCAATCGTGCTGATTCCGGAAATTGCGCTGACTTATCAGACTGTACGGCGATTTTATGGTCGTTTTGGTGATAAGGTGTCGGTAATTAACTCCAGACTTTCCCAGGGAGAGCGTTATGATCAGTTTAAAAGAGCCAAACAGGGAGAATTGCAGGTTATGGTGGGCCCCCGTTCAGCACTTTTTACTCCATTTGGAAGACTGAGGTTGATCATTATTGATGAGGAGCATGAATCTTCTTATAAAAGTGAAAACAGTCCAAGGTATCACGCCCGGGAAACGGCTATCCACAGAGCAAAGCTGGAAGGCGCAAGAGTAATTCTTGGTTCTGCAACTCCATCTATGGAAGCTTATTACAGGGCGAAAGAAGGAGAATATGTCCTTGTAAAGCTGGAAGCCAGATTTGAAGAAAGACCTCTTCCCAGGGTATCAATTATTGACATGAGGGAACAACTAAAAAAAGGAAACCGCCTTGCCCTCAGTCTGGAACTGAGAGAAGACCTGAGCCAGTGCCTGAAAAAAGGGGAGCAGGCCATGCTGTTTCTCAACCGCCGTGGCTACGCAGGGTTTGTTTCATGCCGTTCCTGCGGCCATGTAATGAAATGTCCTCACTGTGATGTTTCCCTAAGTGAGCATAATGGCAGAAAGCTGATCTGTCATTACTGTGGTTATGAAACTGTGAAACCGGACAAATGTCCAGTCTGTTCTTCCCCATATATAGGCGGTTTTAAAGCGGGAACCCAGCAGATCCAGCAGGTGGTAGAAAAAGAATTTCCAGAGGCAAGAGTTCTTCGAATGGATTACGACACTACAAGAGCTAAGGGAAGCTATGAAAAAATCCTGGCTGCTTTTTCCAGGCATGAGGCCGATATTTTGATTGGAACCCAGATGATCGTCAAGGGACATGATTTCCCGGATGTTACTCTTGTGGGGATCCTTGCTGCAGACTTATCCCTGAATGCTGATGATTATCGCAGTGGTGAGCGCACTTTTCAGCTTCTTACCCAGGCTGTGGGACGAGCAGGAAGAGGAAAGAAAGAAGGTCATGCCCTGATCCAGACTTATAGTCCGGATCATTACAGCATTCAGACAGCTGCAAAGCAGGATTACGAAGAATTTTATCAGGAAGAGATGGGATACCGTCTTCTTATGGATTATCCTCCGGCTGCCCATATGATGGCAGTGCTTGGTTCTTCGGAGGATGAGAAGCTTCTTGAGACAGCCATGCACTATCTTGGCCTGTTTACAGGAAAAATATATGCGGGAAAAGATCTTCATGTGATCGGTCCCGCTCCTGCGTCTGTAGGGAAAGTAAAGGATGTATACAGAAGAGTACTTTATCTGAAACATGAGAATTATGATCTGCTTGTCCGGATAAAGGACAGGCTGGAGGAATATATAGAAATCAATTCCGGCTTCAGAAAAGTTAACATACAATTTGATTTTTCATAAGGCGAAATACCGGAAATAAAGGGCTGCGTTAAGATGCAGGGCTTTGGAACAACGGGTATTTCCAAATTCAAAGATAAAGGAGATAACACAAAGATGGCACTTAGAACAATCAGAACAGAGGGAGATTCCGTTTTAGAAAAAATCTGCAGACCAGTAGAGAAAATCGACAAACGTACAAAGGATCTGGTAGGAGACATGCTGGAAACCATGTATGACGCATGCGGTGTTGGTCTTGCAGCTCCCCAGGTGGGTATATTAAAGAGAATCGTAGTGATCGATATTGGAGATGGTCCAATTATTCTTATCAATCCGGAAATTCTTATGACATCCGGTGAGCAGACTGGCGAGGAAGGATGTTTAAGTGTTCCGGGAATGTCCGGTCAGGTTACCCGTCCCAATTATGTGAAGGTAAAAGCTCTTGATATGGATATGAATGAGCAGATATATGAAGGAGAAGGACTACTTGCCCGTGCATTTTGTCATGAGCTGGATCATCTCGACGGAAAAATGTACAC
>ENA-OPSL01000205-OPSL01000205.1-human-gut-metagenome-genome-assembly--contig:-NODE-205-length-21303-cov-1.608434_pt1 | contig 21303 bp, 13 predicted proteins | sample MGYA00241458_ERZ501908 | MGnify/ENA primary metagenome ERZ501908 (study PRJEB25962, sample SAMEA2042444) | human gut metagenome | biome: human gut; feature: human-associated habitat; material: faeces... | reverse complement strand
ATTCAAGTCCACTTCGTAGACCAGTTGCATGATTTCACCTCCACCTGTGGTATTAAGGGAAATCAAGTCACATTCACTGGTGAAATTGAGCAAGGCTTTAGTGATTTTTTGATCAATCAAGTCTTGGTAGGGGACGTTAATGGTCAGAAGTCTACGACGTTGGTTGTCCGTACGACTTTGACGATTTTCCAAAAGAAGCCAAACAGCTAAAAGGAAGATGGTAAAGAGGACAGCCAGTAAGAGATAGCCTGTCCCAGATGCCAGACCAATAATCATGGCCATGAAGACAGCGATTAGCTCTCTAGAACCACTAGTCGCTGAACGAAAACGAATGAGACTAAAGGTCCCTGCCACGGCAATAGAGGTCCCCAAACTACCATTGACAAGGAAGATAACTAGGGTCATCAAACATGGAAGCAGGGTCAAACTAATAACAAATTCTCTGGTGTAGAGGGTTCGGTATTTGTAAGTCCAGGTTAGGGCCAATCCTAAAACAAGGCTGACCAGTAAGGCCAGCATGAGTTGAAGGGGACTAGCGGTTGCGGTCGCATCATTAAAGATAGAATTGAAGAGATTAGACATAGGCGGCAGCTCCTTTTTCTTGTGCTGGACGTGGTCCGTAGTCTAGACCTTGAGACTTATGATAGGCACAGCTGTATTTTGAGAATTTCTGTTCTTCCAAACCATGTTTGTCTAAGATAGCTTGAAGCCAGTCAGGCTTTTTGCCAGGTGCCTTGATTTCCATGATAATCGTATCTTCATCAAGAAGGGGAAAACCATGATTTCCCTTAAAGAGACTGACGTCTTCATCACGGTAAGTCAAATTTTGGTCAAGGGTAACACGTACTTTATTGTAGGCATAGCCTTGGATAGTCTCTTTTTCTTTCATAGAAAAACGGTCGTAGTAGATATACATACGAGGTTTGAGCCCCTCATCGTAGCGTTGACGTAAGAGGTGGATATCCTGTAAGAGCTGGCGGTCAGTGATTTGACCATGGTTCTTACCATCTGTCATCAAGTTAGTGATGGCAAGCGGTGTTGAAACGAGACGAAACTTATGACCGATTCCTTCATCATCTTTGGCTTTAACCTCTAAAAAGACCTTACTATCAATTTTGGGGTTGGCTAGGTAGGTACGCATGCGGATTTTCTCTTGACGGTGATTACCATCTAAGGCATCTTGGATGACGTCAAAATTATCCGTATCAAAGTAAATATTTGAAATGGTAGATGTCGGATAATCATCCTCTACCAAATACTCCTTAAGATCAGTGAGCAGGTCCTCAAGATTTTCCTTTGAGACCACATATTTTGTTTCAATACGTTTAAAACGTGTTTCCAATTGTTTAACCATGAAAAAACTCCTTTTTTAGATAAGATACAAAGCCGTGAAGCAACTCCCAGGAAAATAGGGGGGACCAGCCGCAGGAGTTTATCTCCAAGCAGGGCCCATCTTTTTTCCCCGAGTTGTAGGCGTGTTCAATTAGATAAGATTCAAAGCCTTCACTTTAAGATTTGGCTTTTATTTTATAGTAGAAAATTAAGTTGAGAGCAAAAGTACTACTATATAAAGTATTCATTTGCTTGCCTACTAGTCTATGGGATTTTTCTGAAAGTTTTCCTAAGATAAACTTTCACCAAACTTAACTTAAGATAAGTTTTAGTTAACCTTTAGAAATGTTTTAGCTAAGTCCCGTAAACTGTAATCATCCAAACGAACCCGAGAGGAAAAAATATGAAATCAAAAAAACTAAAAAAATGGACGACTTTATTGACCTGTGCGACTGCCCTAACAGTCATGACAGCTTGTAGCCAATCAGGCAGTCAGTCAACTGGGACGACGTCAAGCACTACATCAAAAACAAGTGCTGTAACAGCAACGACCAGCAAGAAAACAAATAAGAACAACAGCAACTATTTTACTTCTAAAGATTCTGATACCTCTTATAATGAAAGTTCAGCTACTAAGATTAAGTTATCAGGCTCATCTGCGGATGTTTCAGGTGATGGTGCAGCCCTATCAGGTTCAACTGTAACCATCTCCAAAGCTGGGACCTACGTCATTTCAGGAAAATCCGATGGACTCCAAATCAAGGTGGACGCCGGTGATTCAGATGATGTCCATATTGTCCTAGATGGTGTTACCATGACAAATACAAATGCAGCAATCAATGCCACAAAAACTGGTCATGTCTATCTGACACTTAAAGATGGCACTACAAACACACTCTCTGATTCAAGTTCTAATAGTGATGAAGATGCGGATGCTGTGATTTTTTCTAAAGGAGATTTGACCATTAACGGTTCAGGTACTCTTAACATTGATGCCAAGAAAAACAACGGTATTAAAGCAAACGACAGTCTTCATATGACTGGCGGGACCTATAAGATTACCTCAGTCGGTGATGCCTTCAATGTCAACGATGAACTTAATATCACAGGAACAACCATGACTATTGAGTCTGAAGAAGATGCAGTTAAGGTCGATAATGATGACGACACCTCAGTAGGTACCATGTATCTATCTGACAATACCATGACCATCAAGGCTGGTGACGACGGTATTCATGCGTCTGGGGACCTGATTATTGATAGTGGTACTTACAAGGTTGAAAAATCAACTGAAGGTATCGAAGGTAAATCTGTGACCATCAATGACGGAGACATCGATGTCTATGCGACGGATGATGGTGTTAATGCGGCCAATGCTAATGCCAGTCAAAGTGAGATTTTCTTCAAGATGACTGGTGGAACCCTAAATGTTGAGGTTGGCCAGGGCGATACAGACCCAATTGATTCTAACGGCGATATTTTTGTATCGGGTGGAACAATCAATTTGACTGGTCAGTCTGGCTTTGACTTTGATGGTTCAGCGACCTATACCGGTGGTGACATTACTATCAATGGTGAGAAACAAACTAAGATTGAAAACTCAATGCCTGGCGGCGGTGGTCCCCAAGGTGGTGGGCAACCAGGTGGCTTTGGAGGAGGTCACTAAAGAGTCATAGGATGAAACAGAAAGGAAGTGCCTATGTATATTATTATTCCAGCTTATGAACCAGACAAACGCCTGATTCAGGTGGTTCAAGATATTACCATAAAACTCCCTAAAGCCCGTATTATTGTTGTTAATGATGGGAGTGGCCCAGGCTATAACGACTATTACGACGAAACGGCTTTTATTGGAGCGACTGTCCTTACCCATCCTGTCAATAAAGGAAAAGGAGCTGCTCTCAAAACTGCCTTTGCTCACATTCAAGAAGAAGTAGTCAGTCAGCACCTTTCGGCTCAACCTATTGTCACAGTTGACAGTGACGGTCAACATCTGATTAAAGATATTGTCCGTGTGGCCAAGGCAATCGAGGAAAATCCAAGTCATCTTGTCTTGGGTGCGCGTGCCTTTGTTGGTAAGGTGCCAGCGCGTAGCCGCTTTGGGAATAAGGTGACTGCTGGACTTTTCCGTCTAGTAACTGGTCAGAAAGTCACAGATACTCAGACGGGGCTTCGAGGCATGTCAACCGACCTGATTCCATGGCTTCTTAATCTGGATGGCAATCGTTTCGAGTACGAGTTTAATATGTTGCTTGAAGCCAAAAAGTCAGGCCATCAAATCTCTGAAGTCCCTATTGAGACCGTTTATCTGGAGGAAAATAAAAGTTCGCACTTTCGCCCTATTCGTGATTCCATCCGTATTTACAGCCCTTTTTTAAAGTTCTCTGGCACGGCCGTTTTGGCCTCAGTCATTGATGCAACAGCCTTATTCGTGCTCTTTGCCTTGACGAAAAATCTGCTCCTTTCGGTCGTGCTAGCTCGTGTGATTTCGGCTTCCAGCCAGTGTCTACTGAACGCTAATGTGGTCTTTAATCCGACAAGCTCCCTCTTTAGGTCGAGTGTTCGCTACTTTATGTTGGTCCTAGTCCTCCTGGCCTGTAATTATTTTTTACTTAGTAGTCTAGTTGCTATTGGTTTAGGCCTGGTTCTGGCAAAATTGGTTACAGAAACCTTGCTCTTTTTAGTCAGCTATAGGGTCCAACATAACGTCGTTTTTGCTTAATAGCTGACTTGAAAATCGCTAACTGATTGAATAGAGATAGCTTATTTACCTCCCGATTACTTCTAAAAATTTTCCTAAAAAATAGAAAAAACTACCGTTTTCGACATTCGGTAGTTTTTAATATTTATCGAAATGTTGTTCAATTTACATTATGATTAAAAAGTTAAAAGGGCTGATAAAGTTTCCAAATGCTTAAAAAAAATATGCTATAATGAAATTGTTTGAATTATGTAGATTTTTATTCAAACGAGGAAAATGAAATGAGGACCGAAAATGGGAAAAAAGGTACATTATAAGCTTCACAAAGTTAAGAAGCAGTGGGTGACGATTGCCGTCACTTCGGCAGCACTTGCCTCTATCGTAGGTGGTGCTACAGTAGCTAATCAAAAGGTTTCAGCCGATGAAACAACGAAACCAGTTGCCTCTACGACAGCTGAAAGCGATGTTGTGGTAGAAACGCATGAAGTAGCCGCTCCTGCAGCAACTGCTACGACAGATGCGACAGCAGTAACAACTGACAAGGCTGCTGATACTACAACAGTCGAAACTCCTGCGGCAGTAACCACTGCAGCAGACACCACTACTAATACGGCAGCACCAACTGATCGTGCAGCAGTAGTAAATGATGCAACAACAGAAGCACCAGCTACAACTGCGACTGCGACAGATACAACGCTTACAGTAGCTGAAAAACCAAAATCTGGCGTTACTGAAAAAGAAGAAACAGCAGCACTCTCTTTGGACAACATCAAACAAGTTGATGGTAAATACTATTATGTCAAAGAAGATGGTTCATACAAAACAAATTTTGCTGTTTCAGTTAATGGCCAGTTGCTTTACTTCGGTAAAGACGGTGCTTTGACAAGCACATCAACACACTCATTCACACCAGGTACAACTAATCTAGTTGATGCTTTCTCTTCACATAACCGTGCTTACGATTCTAAGAAAGAAAGCTTTGAGTTGGTAGATGGTTATTTGACACCAAATAGCTGGTATCGTCCAGTCACTATTTTGGAAAATGGTGAAAAATGGCGTGTATCAACTGAGAAAGACTTTCGTCCACTTTTGATGGCATGGTGGCCTGATGTAGATACACAAGTTGCCTACCTCAATACTTTCTCTAAACACTTTAACCTTAACGCAACTTATTCAACCAGCCAAAGTCAATCTGAATTGAATGCAGCTGCTAAGACAATTCAAATTAAGATTGAACAAGAAATTTCAGCTAAAAAATCAACTGAATGGCTTCGTCAAGCAATTGAGTCTTTTGTAAAAGAACAAGACCAGTGGAATACTACAACTGAAAACTATACCCTTGCTGACCACCTTCAAGGGGGAGCTCTTCTTTATGTCAATAATGACAAGACACCTTGGGCAAATTCTGATTACCGTTTGCTTAACCGTACACCAAGTAACCAAGATGGTTCTCTAAATGGTACAGGAAGATACTTGGGTGGTTATGAATTCCTACTTGCCAATGACGTTGATAACTCAAATCCAGTTGTGCAAGCTGAGCAGTTGAACCAAATTCACTATCTTGTGAACTGGGGATCAATTGTTATGGGTGATAAGGATGCTAACTTTGATGGTATCCGTGTTGATGCAGTTGACAATGTCGATGCTGACCTTCTCCAAGTTTATACAAACTACTTCCGAGCAGCCTTTGGTGTGGATAAATCTGAAGCCAATGCACTCGCTCACATTTCTATCCTTGAAGCTTGGGATTTAAATGATAATGCTTATAATCAAAAACATGATGGTGCAGCCCTTGCCATGGATAATAACCTTCGTTATGCAATTATGGGTGCACTTTATGGATCGGGCTCTTCATTGAAAGATTTGATTACTAGCAGTTTGACAGACCGTACAAATAATAGTAAGTATGGAGATACACAAGCTAACTATATCTTTGCACGTGCTCATGATAACCTTGTTCAAGATATCATTCGTGATATTGTTCAAAAAGAGATCAATCCAAAATCAGATGGTTATACCATGACTGATGCTGAATTGAAACGTGCCTTTGAAATCTATAATGAAGATATGAAGAAGGCAGAAAAACGTTATACTATTAACAATATTCCAGCTGCCTATGCTTTGATTCTTCAAAATATGGAGCAGGTAACTCGTGTTTATTATGGAGATCTCTATACGGATAACGGCCAATATATGGCTACCAAGTCTCCTTACTACGATGCTATCACAACGCTCTTGAAGAACCGTATGAAATATGTTTCAGGTGGACAATCGATGAAAGTCGACACGTTCAATGGAAAAGAAATCTTGTCATCTGTTCGTTACGGTAAAGATATTATGACTGCTGACCAAACTACGGGTGTAGCAGAAACAAGTAAACATTCTGGTATGTTGACACTTATTGCCAATAATCAGGATTTCTCACTGGGTGATGGTACTTTGAAAGTTAACATGGGTAAACTTCATGCTAACCAAGCCTACCGTCCATTACTTCTTGGTACTGATAAGGGAATTGTCACTTACGAAAATGATGCGGCAGCAGCTGGAAAAATTAAATACACTGATGCTGAAGGGAACTTGACTTTCAGTGGAGATGAAATCAAGGGGTATCGAACTGTTGATATGAGAGGTTATCTTGGTGTTTGGGTACCAGTAGGTGCGCCTGATAACCAAGATATCCGTGTTAAAGGTTCAGATAAGAAACTTGACAAGACATTTTCTGCTACTGAAGCATTGGACTCACAAGTTATCTATGAAGGTTTCTCAAACTTCCAAGATTTTGTTGAAAAAGATAGCCAATATACTAATAAATTGATTGCAGAAAATGCAGAACTCTTCAAGTCATGGGGAATCACATCATTCGAGATGGCTCCTCAATTTGTATCGGCTGATGACCGTACCTTCCTTGATTCTGTTATCCAAAATGGTTATGCCTTTACTGACCGATATGACCTTGCCATGAGCAAGAATAACAAATACGGTTCTAAAGAAGATCTTCGTGATGCACTTAAAGCCCTTCACAAGCAAGGTATTCAAGCAATTGCTGACTGGGTTCCAGATCAACTTTACCAATTGCCAGGACAAGAAGTTGTAACAGCAACACGTGCTAATAGTTATGGTACTCCAAAGGCCAATGCTTATATCAATAACACTTTATATGTTGCAAATTCTAAATCATCAGGTAAGGACTTCCAAGCTCAATATGGTGGTGAGTTCCTTGATGAGCTCCAAAAGAAATATCCACAGTTGTTTGAAGATGTGATGATATCAACTGGTAAGAAGATTGATCCATCTGTTAAAATCAAGCAATGGTCTGCTAAGTACATGAATGGTACTAATATCCTTGGTCGTGGTAGTCGTTATGTTCTCAGTAACGATGCTACTGGTCGCTACTATCAAGTTACTGAGAATGGCATCTTCTTGCCAAAACCTTTGACAGATCAAGGTGGTAAGACAGGTTTCTACTATGATGGTAAGGGTATGGCCTACTTTGATAATAGTGGTTTCCAAGCTAAGAATGCTTTCATTAAATATGCTGGAAATTACTATTACTTCGATAAAGAAGGTTATATGTTAACTGGTCGTCAAGATATCGATGGTAAGACTTATTTCTTCTTGCCAAACGGTATCCAGCTTCGTGATTCTATTTATCAACAGGATGGTAAATATTATTACTTTGGTAGCTTTGGTGAGCAGTACAAAGATGGTTACTTTGTATTCGATGTACCGAAAGAAGGTACTTCAGAAACAGAAGCTAAATTCCGTTATTTCTCACCAACTGGAGAAATGGCTGTTGGCTTGACTCATGCTGGTGGAGGATTGCAATACTTTGATGAAAATGGCTTCCAAGCTAAAGGTACTAAGTATGTTACTCCAGACGGAAAACTCTACTTCTTCGATAAAAATTCAGGTAATGCCTACACAAATCGTTGGGCTGAAATCGATGGTATCTGGTATGAATTCAATGATCAAGGCTATGCACAAGCTAAGAAGGGTGAATTCTACACAACAGATGGCTCAACATGGTTCTACCGTGATGCAGCTGGTAAAAATGTGACAGGTGCTCTTACTTTGGATGGTCACGAATACTACTTCCGTGCAAATGGTGCCCAAGTTAAAGGTGAATTTGTTACTGAAAATGGCAAGATTAGCTACTACACTGTAGATAATGGTTACAAGGTTAAAGACAAGTTCTTCGAAGTAAACGGCAAATGGTACCATGCTGATAAGGATGGTAACCTCGCCACAGGTCGTCAAACAATTGACCACCTTAACTATTACTTCAATGCTGATGGAAGCCAAGTCAAATCTGATTTCTTCACTCTTGATGGTGGTAAGACATGGTACTATGCCAAAGATAATGGTGAAATCGTGACAGGTGCCTATAGCATTGGCGGTAAAAACTATTACTTCAAAGAAGATGGTAGCCAAGTTAAAGGTGACTTTGTTAAGAATGCTGATGGTTCACTTTCTTACTATGATAAAGATTCAGGGGAGCGTCTCAATAACCGTTTCTTGACAACTGGTAACAATGTTTGGTACTACTTCAAAGATGGTAAGGCTGTAACAGGACGCCAAAATATCGATGGTAAAGAGTATTACTTTGATCATTTGGGACGTCAAGTTAAAGGTAGCCCAATCAGCACACCAAAAGGAGTGGAATACTACGAATCAGTTCTTGGAGAACGTGTGACAAACACATGGATCACTTTCCAAGACGGTAAGACTGTCTTCTTCGATGAAAATGGTTATGCTGATTTTGATAAATAATCAATCAATCTAATCTTAATCTGAGAGATTAAGTGAAAAACGATATGATTTGACATGAATTTATAGGTGAAATTTCTTGAAAACGAGAATCGTTTAAAGAAATTTTGCCTTTTTTTGTCTTACGAAAACCACTAGCTGTGCTAGTGGTTCCGAAAAGCTTTTAGCGATGTATCAAAAAAGTCCCCCTAAAGTGTTATATTAGATAAGGTTTCCCGACCACTAACTAATATACAAAAGGAGGCCCCCTGATGAGACAGGATAATAATAGTTTAGCACATACTACATGGAATTGTAAGTATCATGTTGTGTTCGCACCCAAATATCGACGTCAGATAATCTATGGGAAATACAAAGCAAGTATTGGTCAAATCTTACGATTATTATGTGAAAGAAAAGGTGTTGAAATTCATGAAGCAGAAGCTTGCCCAGATCATATTCACATGTTAGTGAGTATACCACCGAAGCTAAGTATTTCCTCATTTATGGGATATTTAAAGGGCAAAAGTAGCTTAATGATATTTGATCGACACGCAAATTTAAAGTATAAATATGGGAATCGTAAATTTTGGTGTCGAGGGTTTTATGTTGATACGGTTGGACGAAACCAGAAGCGAATTGAAGAATATATTCGTAATTAATTACAAGAAGACGTGGTAGCAGATCAGCTTAGTCTGTTTGAGGAGTATGATCCGTTTACAGGTGAGAAGAATAAAAGAAAGTAATCTTAAAGAGACCCGCTAGACGGGTCAGCTAGCAAAGGTGGTGCTGAAGGGAAACCATTCGGTAGGCCTTTAGGCCTCGGCCGGTAGCAGAGGCTTTCAGCCGAAGAGCAAGCCACCCGTTCTCACGGGTGGTTTTGACTGTGGAGGTAATAATGATTCGTTTAGCAAAAACTGAAGATATTCCGAGATTACAGGAGCTTTTAGAGCAGATTCTTATTGTTCATCATCAAGCACGTCCTGATGTTTTTAAGTCAGAAGGCAGTAAATTTACAGATACAGAGCTAGAAGAAGTAATTAATAATCCAAATAAACCTATTTTTGTTTATGAGGATGAAGAAGGACGTATTTTGGGTCATCTTTTCTTAATTATAAACGAAGTATCTGAGAAGGACGGTGCGCAAAAGGCTCATAAGTCTCTTTTCATCGATGACCTATGCGTTGATAAGGAAGCTCGAGGGCAAAAATTAGGTGAGAAGCTTTATCAATTTGCCTTGGACTATGCTAAGGAACTAGGTTGTTATAATCTAACACTTCATGTATGGAATGATAATGAGGGTGCTGTACGTTTTTACAAACGTTTAGGTATGAAACCGAGATATACAGAAATGGAAACAATCCTAAAATAATACGTTTTCATGAGAGAAATTTAACTTACGAGGAATAAATTTTTTTGATATGCTGAAAGAGAACCTTTAGAAATGGAGAAATTTAATGCCTCGTAATTTTAAAGAAGCTTTGCTTTTTACGATTTTAATGTGTGGAATGATGGTTTGTGGGATGAGTCTCTGGAATCTTCTCATCCTTGATTGGACTGGAGTAGTTCCCTTTGCTTGGGGTCACTTTTTCCAAGGATATCTTCCTGGATTTGTAGTTGCTTTCTTACTGGATATGCTTTTGGTAGGACCACTAGCCAAGACAATTGCATTTGCTATTTTACATAAAGTAAAAGCCCATGATAAACGATGGGCGAAGATTTTGGTGATTTCTGGAACTATGGCGCTATTCATGGTAACCTTTATGTCGCTCTATGGCTTAGTGTACAACGGTCAGTCAGTGACGCTATCATCCTATGGCCGTGCTTGGTTGACAAACGTTATCATGGCTTTACCACTTAATTTTTTAGTAGTTGGTCCCATCTCACGTTTTATTTTGGGCAAACTACAAAAACCATTGCCTGGTAAAGAAGTCGTAGAGAATTTTGAAGATGATGACGAATTACCAACGATAATTTAAGTATAGAACTGGAGTTTCTCTCCAGTTTTTTTATATTAAAAGCAGCCACGGATGTGACTGCTTAATGATGATTAGTTTTTCTTTTTCATTTCACCATGTGGGTAGTAAGTTCCCTCTGGCATATCGTTAATGAAAACATGAATAGCTTCTTTAGGTGCTTTTGCAACACGTGATACAACCTCAGTAACTTCGCGAGCAAGTTCGATTTTTTGTTCTTCAGTACGACCTTCAAAGAGATCAATTTTTACAAATGGCATAATGCATCTCCTTAGTTTTGATAGTCCTATTATAGCATTAATTAAGAGAATATTCTAAAGTTCTTGGAAATTCTTGAAATGATAATATTGCAATGCTACAATATGAGTGATTTCAATAGTAGAGCCTAAAGTAAAAAGAGGCCGGTAGCTAAGAGAAAGCGTTTCTAGTTGAAAGCAATAGTATTACTTTTGATTCGATTATTACTGATTTAAGAAATGTTTCACATGCTATTCAAAATGGTAAGGCGTCTTGTGATGATGAGTAAGTGATTGTATTTTCTTTATAAAGGATGAAAACTCTTACTAAAAATGGTAAAATAATGCTAACTAGAGACAGTAAGGAGTAAATTATGACAATTGATTTTCGTGCCGAAGTTGATAAGCGCAAAGATGCTTTGATGGAGGACCTTTTTGGTCTTTTGCGTATTAACTCAGAACGTGATGATAGTAAGGTTGATGATAAGCACCCATTTGGTCCTGGACCAGTAAAAGCTTTGGAACATTTTCTTGCTTTAGCAGAACGTGACGGCTATAAAACTCGTAATATCGATAATTATGCTGGTGACTTTGAATTTGGTCAAGGTGATGAAGTTTTGGGTATCTTTGCACACTTGGATGTGGTTCCAGCTGGTAGCGGTTGGGATACAGATCCTTATGAACCTGTAATCAAAGATGGCAAACTTTATGCCCGTGGGTCATCAGATGATAAAGGCCCAACAATGGCTTGTTACTATGCCTTGAAAATTATTAAAGAACTCGAGCTTCCAGTATCTAAGCGTGTGCGCTTCATTGTTGGTACTGATGAAGAATCTGGTTGGGGCGATATGGAATATTACTTCGCTCATAATGGATTAAAAGATCCTGATTTTGGTTTTTCACCTGATGCAGAATTCCCAATTATCAATGGTGAAAAAGGTAATATTACAGCCTATCTCCATTTTGAAGGTCAAAATGATGGGGACTTTAGTCTTGTGTCCTTTAATGGTGGTTTGCGTGAAAATATGGTTCCTGAATCAGCAAGTGCAGATTTTACTGGACCTATCACTTTGAAAGAACTCGAGGCCAAATTAGCAGACTTTGTTGTGGAACAAGAAGTAACTGGTCAAGTGACCGAAGAAGCTGGTGTTTTCCATGTGACTATTCATGGGAAATCAGCTCATGGTATGATGCCTCAAAATGGTATTAATGGGGCAACCTACTTGGCACTCTTCCTTAGCCAATTTGATTTCCAAGGCAATGCTAAAACGTATTTGGATTTAATTGCTGAAACACTTCATAAGGATTTCTTTGCTGAAAAGACAGGTCTTGCATTTACAGATCCTAAGATGGGTGAATTGACCATGAATGCAGGTGTATTTAACTTCGCTAAGGAATCAGAAGATAATACGATTGCTCTGAATTTCCGCTATCCTCAAGGGGTTGATACGGATGCTATTAAGTCTGATCTTGAAAAACTCGAAGGTCCTAAGGCGGTTAGTCTCTCAGAACACGGTCATGTGCCACACTATGTACCAGTTGATGATCCTATGGTAGAGACTCTTCTTTCAGTCTATGAGAAACAAACAGGGCTTAAAGGTCATGAACAAATTATTGGTGGCGGAACATTTGGACGTCTCCTCAAACGTGGTGTTGCCTATGGAGCTATGTTCCCTGGTTATGTTAACACGATGCACCAAGCAAATGAGTTTACTGAGGTCGAAGACTTGTACCGTGCAGCTGCCATTTATGCAGAAGCTATCTATGAGTTAATCAAATAAAAAAGAGAGACAGTTTTGTCTCTTTTTTGAGGAGGAAAATATGGAAACACTTGAAGAATTAACGCAAGCAATCATGTCCGATGAACAAAATAAAGCTTTTACGGAACAAGGTATAAAACCCTTGTTTACCATTCCAAAAACGGCACGAATTAATATCGTAGGACAAGCTCCTGGTATTCGTGCCCAAGAGTCCGGCCTTTACTGGAATGATCCTAGCGGTGATAATCTCAGGGATTGGATGGGTGTTTCACGCGAAGAATTTTATGAATCTGGCATGTTTGCTATTGTGCCAATGGATTTTTATTTCCCAGGTCATGGTAAATCAGGTGATTTACCTCCTCGCAAAGGATTTGCAGACAAGTGGCATGAGAAAGTTCTTGCTTTAGCTCCTGATATTCAATTGACGATTTTAGTAGGTAACTATGCACAACGTTACTATTTGCATCAAAAATCATCGGCAAAATTAACGGATACAGTTAAGCATTACAAAGATTACCTTCCAGAGTTTTTTCCTCTCGTTCATCCCTCTCCTCGAAATAATATTTGGCAAGCCAAAAATCCATGGTTTATGGAAGAAGTAGTTCCTGATTTGAAGTCCTTAGTCAAAAACATCTTAAGTCAATGATTTCTGATATCTGCACTTGGATTGTCTTTAGGTATTGTTATCAAATCAATGAAGCAAGTAACAGAGCTATCCAAATGATATAAAAATTTGAGCCCCTTGGGGCTTTTTTGATTCTATAACAAAAATAGTTGCAAAAATAATTAACGAAATTTTAATACTTAGCTTATATAATGCAATTTAATTCTAATTTTCAGAAGAAGTAACATATAAAATTAAGGTAGCCGTCCTTTTAAACTAAAGAATCAATTAAATTACACTTACAAATTGAAAAATAGTATAAATTTTGAAAATATTAAGACAATTCTATTGACAGAAAGTTTAAAAGTGATAGACTTTAGGTGTTAAGAAAATATAGAAGGAAATTTGTGATATGGGAAGAAAAGATTCACAACGTTTTTCAATCAGGAAGTATAGCTTTGGAGTTGCTTCTGTTCTTTTGGGGACAACCATTCTTGCGATGGGGGCAACTGGTGTACATGCAGATGAGGTTTCAACTTCAGCTGCTACTGATACACCACTTAGTGCTTCTGTGCTAACAGATACTGCTGCCAATCCGGCAACGACTGTTGATTATTCAGAGAAGCAAGTTGTTTCTGTCAAAGAAGAAGGAAATACCACTGTAACAACAAGTGTTGTTACAACTGATAGTCTTGAGGATGCTAAAGCTTCTGCGGTAAAAGAAGGGGTAGAAGTCGAAGAAACTGCACCTCAAACACATACAACCCTAGAGGGTGCTATTGCTGACAATCAAGCTCAATCAAAAGAGATTAATACGGTTGTTTCTGATTATCAGAAAGCAAAAGAAAGCCACAAAAAAGATGTAGCTGAGTATGATAAGGCTAAGGCTGAGTACGATGCTAAAGTGGCCGAAAAAGCAGCAGCTGATAAAGCAAACGCTGCTTCTAAAGCACAGTATGATACTGATCAAGCTGCTTATGAAAAAGGGTTAGCTAAGTACCAAGCTGATAAAAAAGCCTATGATGCAGCATTGGAAGAGTATAATACTCAAAAATTAACTTATGATTCTAAAGTCGCAGAAAAAGCAGCTGCCGATGCAGCTAATGCTAAGTCAGAAGCTGATTATAAGGTACAGTTGGCTGTTTATGAAACTGCTAAGAAGAACTATGAAGCTGCTATGGCTCAGTATACCAAAGACAAGGCAAAATATGATGCTGAGAAGGAAGCTTATGATGCTAAAGTAGCTGAAAAAGTTCGTACAGAAATCGAAAACAAGGCTGCTCAAGAGCAGTATGAGAAAGAATTAGCTACTTATAATGCCGCTTACGAAAAATATCAAACCGATTTAGCTGCCTACAAGACTGCCAAAGCCGCCTACGATGTTAAAGTAGCCGAAAAAGCAGCAGCTGATGCAGCTAATGCAGAAGCTAAAGCTAAGTATGATGCGGAAATGGTCACTTACGAAGCAGCCTTGTCTAAATATAAGACAAATAAGGCTTCATATGATGCCGCTCTAGCTGAATACAATACGAAAAAAGCAGCCTATGATGCTAAAGTAGCTGAGAAAACACAAGCAGAAATTACTGATAAGGCTGCTCAAGAGCAATATGAGAAAGATCTTACTGCTTACAATACGGCTTACGAAAAATATCAAACCGATTTAGCTGCCTACAAGACTGCTAAAGTAGCCTACGATGCCAAAGTAGCCGAAAAAGCAGCAGCTGATAAGGCAAATACGGAAGCTAAAGCCAAGTATGACGCAGAAATGGCTGTTTACAATACAGCTAAAGCGCAATACGATAAAGATTTACAAGAATATCAAGCTAAGAAAGCGCAATACGATAAAGATAAAGCAGCCTATGATCAACTTGTTGCTATTAAAGCAGAAGAAGATGCTGCAAAAGCTAAGTATGAGGTTGAGCTTGCAAAATACAATGTAGATTTAGAGCAATACGGCAAAGATTTTGCTACCTACCAAACAAAACTTGCTGAATATCAAACAGCTTTGGCACAGTACAAAGATGCTAAAGCAGCCTATGATAAGTACATGAATGATAATGGTTTCCAAGATCTAAAAGATGTAGAAACTGTTCAAGATTTGACCTTCCAACGTGAAGGTGGAGCCATTCATACCATCAATGGCATCAGTGCTTATCTCACTCGAGATGCTCAAGCTCGTTTGAATACTAGCAATGTACATCAGTATGATTCCAATAAATTGGAAGCTTCAGATATTGTAGCAACTAGTCCTTGGGCCAATAATGAAACTGAGTATATTCAAGTTAAGGAAGGCGATAAATTTGTTGTTACTTATGATAACTTGAATCAGTCAAGTATGCGTGAAAATACGGATATGCATCCGATCAAGCGCGTGATTTATCGCTATGAAATTTTGAGTCTTCCATCAAATGACGGTAAAGGAATTGCAGCCGTTAGCTCGGATCCAACTGTAACACTAACAGTCGGTGCTTCAACAGACCAAAATAAACCAGTTAAAGTTGCTGTAGATGTTGAATTCTATGATGGTAATGGCAATAAGTTTGATTTGACACAGCATAACGCTATTGTTGCCCTTAATTCCCTTAACCACTGGACAGGTGCTTCTTATGTGGATAGTGGAGATAAACCTCGCGCACTTACAGTAGAAGCTAAAGACAAAAATGGTAATACCGTTCGTGGAAGTTGGAATCCATATGCAGATGGTTCATCAATGAGCATTGAAAACAATGCAGTTGTTGTAAAAAATGGAACAGCTGACTTTGGTACTGCTGATGTCACTATCTCTGCTGAAAACCCAATCAAGATTGTGGCACAAAAAGCAACGTGGGATGGTAGTGAATTTACAGTTAGTGAAGAAACTGTTATTGACGCAACTTCAGTCAATGTTTCAGGTGCTGGGAACGGTCACTCTATTGGAACAGATGAGTTCACATTAGATGGTAAAGATGATGTTATCGGTTCTTATACGATTGATCCAACTTCAGGACGTATCATCTTTACTCCTAAGAAGAAATTTGAAAATGTGGAGCACCAAGAGTCTGTAAATATTGGCAATAATAGATATATTCCAATTCCAAATTCAAGTGTTTCTTATGATGCTGCGACTAAAGAAGTAACCTCCTTTAAAGATAACCAATACATTGAACATGGATCTATCTTTAATGGTGAATCTTCAACGACTCTTGAAGGTTGGGACAATCCATCTTCTCCATACCTCTATTATGGTGGAGCAGGATTGAAGATGGCTGATGGTCACTTGGTATTTACGGCCAATGGAGCTAATGCTGCTGGTCAACCGACAGTATATTGGTTTGCGATTAACTCAAATGTTGGTATTCCAAAAAATCCAGGTGAAGCGCCAAAAGAGCCAACAGCTCCTGAAGAACCAAAGGCTCCAACACCACCAACGATTACATTGGAAGTTCTTCCAGCGGTACCAACAGAACCAACTCCGCCAACAGCCCTACGGCACCAACAGAACCTAACTATACAGTTGTTACAGTTGATTCAGAGCAACCTAAGGCACCAACAGAACCAAAAGCACCAACGCCACCAACTCCGACAGTTGTTGAAGTTCCTGCGGAACCAAGCAAACCAGAAGAACCTAAAGCTCCAACACCACCGACAGAACCTAACTACACTGTGGTTACAGTTGATGCAGAGGAACCTAAGGCTCCAACAGAACCAAAAGCACCAACGCCACCAACTCCAGCTTTAGTTGAAGTGCCAGTAGAGCCACGTAAGATTACGGCTCCAGTAGAACCTAAGGCTCCGACTCCACCTACACCTGTAGTTGTAGAGGTACCTGGTGAGCCAACAAAACCAACTCCACCAACAGAGCCAACAGCTCCAACACCACCAACTATGGTCACAGTTAATGTTCCTAATAAACCTGTTTCACCTAAAGAACTTGTAGCTCCTAAGGTAAAATGGCATAAAAATTATCTTGTTGAGCGCGTAACACGTCCAGTACCAACGACGCCACCAACTCCTCAAAAACCAAAAACTGCTGGAACACCTACAGGACCAAGCGTTACACCAACTTCTTCTATAGTTGCTAAGCAAGAAACAGAAAGAACTAATAGCGCCGTATTGCCAGAAACAGGTGACTCTAACCAAAAATTAGCATCTGTAACAGGTCTAGGCCTGCTTTCAATGGCCCTTTCAGGTCTATGGTCAGCTCGCAAACGTAAACATTAATAAGATAAAATGAAAGATTAGGTTGTTTTGCTATGCAAGACAGTCTAGTCTTTTTTTTTGTTACTTATTCTTTGCATATTATCGGCATAAATAAGTTTGAATGTTAAAACTAATAGGGCAAACGAGAGGACATGATTTAGGTGAAATAGCTATCCAAAAGCTAAATATTACTATGAAAAGTAAAATGAAAGCTTATAGTTGATTGTTTTTCATAATCTTTTCAATAAAAAAACATTAAAGCGAATTGGACTAGATATTATAAAATTAAACCGCCTATTTGTATCGTAAACACTATTAATAATAGGATTTTGTCTATCAAATATTTTGATATTAAAAAGTATTTGAATTTAAGAATCTAATCGAATTTAAAGGAATGCGTGTTTTTATGAGATATCTCAAATTGACATGGTTCTTTCTTTTGTTAGAATATGAACATAACTAAATATAGAAGGACGTAATTTAAATGGGGAAAAAGGAATTACAACGTTATTCACTCAGAAAGTCTAGCCTTGGTGCGGCTTCTGTTCTTTTGGGGACTGCAGTTCTTGCAGTAGGAGCTTCAAATGCAAGCGCTGATGAGGTAGCAACAACTACAGATTCAGCAACACCAGCAGTTGAAGCAACAGATGCTGTTGAAGAAAACACTTCAGCCGTAGCAGATTCAACTGAAAAGAAAGTTGTTAACGTTACTGAAGAAGGCAACACAACTGTTACAACGAGTGAAGTAACAAATACAAGCTTAGAAGCTGCAAAAACAGCTGCAACTAACGAAGGGGTTGAGGTTAAGGAAGAACCTGCTCAAACCAAAGAAACTGTTGAAGCAGCTGCTGCAGATAATAAAGCACAAGCAGAGAAAATCAATACAGTCGTTTCTGATTATAAAGCGGCTAAAGAACAATACAAGTCAGATAAAGCTGACTATGATAAAGCAAAAGCAAACTATGATGCCAAATTAGCTGAGAAAGCACTTGCTGATAAAACAAATGCTGAAGCTCAGGCTAAATATGATACTGAAAAAACAGCTTATGATAAAGCTTCAGAGCAATACCAAATTGCTAAGCAAGCTTATGACTCAGCTCTTTCAGAGTACAAGACTAAGAAAGTTACTTATGATGCTAAGGTAGCAGAAAAAGAAGCCGCTGATAAAGAAAATGCGCTTTCTGCAGCTAAATACCAAGCAGAATTGGCAACATATAACCAAGCAAAAGCTGATTATGAAGCAGCTCTTGCTCAGTACAATAGCGATAAAGCCAAATACAACGCTGAAAAAGCTAACTATGATAATAAAGTAGCTGAAAAAGTTGTTACTGAGAAACGTAACGCTGAAGCTGAAGCTAAATATCAAACTGAGCTAGCAGCATACAATGAAGCAAAAGCTAAATATGATGTAGAAAAAGCAGCATATGACAAGAATCTTGAACTTTATAACGCTAAGAAAACAGCTTATGAAGCAGATCTTGAAACAAAACAAGCTATTGAAAAATACAATGCAGATGCTAAAGCTAAATACGAAGCTGCCTTGGTTGTCTACAATGAGCAAAAAGCTAAATATGACCAAGAGTACCTTGAGTATCAAAACAAATTAGCTGTTTACCAAACAGCACTTAAACAATACCAAGATGCTAAAACAGCTTACGATAAATACATGAATGATCCTGTATATCGTAACCTTAAAGATGCTGAAGTTGTTCAAGAATTGACTTTCCAACGTGAAAACGATGCGACACACAAAGTTGAAGGTGTAAGCAACTACTTGACAAAAGAAGCACAAGAGCGTCTTAACACAAGTAATGTTTTCCAATATGATTCTAACAAGTTACAAGCATCTGACATTGTCTCAAACAGTCCTTGGACAAACACTGAAGACGAGTGGATTCAAGTTAAAGAAGGTGACAAATTTGTTGTTACTTATGATGGCTTGAACCAATCAAGCATGCTTGTTGAGAATGAAGCATCAGCAATCAAACGTGTTGTTTACCGTTACGAAATCGTTAGCCTTCCATCAAACGACGGAAAAGGTATCGCGAAAATCAGTAAGGATCCAACAGTAACTATGACAGTTGGAGCATCAACTGATCAAGATAAACCAGTTAAAGTAGCTGTAGATGTTGAGTTTTACGATAAAGATGGTAAAATGTTCAACCTTAGTGAGCGTAATGCTATCGTAGCACTTAACTCACTTAACCACTGGAACGGTGCAGCTTATGTTGAAACATCTGAGCGCCCACGTCCACTTACAGTAGAAGCGAAAGACGTTAATGGTAATACTGTTCGCGGTACTTACAATCCTTACGCAGATGGTTCTACTTTGGCAATCCAAAACGGTGAAGTTGTTACAAAATCTGGTTACGCAGATTTTGGTGGAGCTACAGTTAACATTTCAGATGAGAACCCACTTAAGGTAGTGGTTCCTATCACTGACTGGAATGGTTCAGAATGGGTTGTCTCACGTGAAATTCCAACTGATGTAACAACTCTTAATGCTTCAGGTAGTGGTAATGGCCACGCTCTTGGTAACCAAGATTATACGTTTGGTGATAAAGATGATATTATTGGTTCATACAGTGTTTCTGCTGAAACAGGTTTGATTACATTCACACCTAAGAAAAAATACCAATCAACACGCCACCAAGAATATGTAAATATTGGTGATAACCAATTCATCGCTATTCCAAAATCATCAGTTACTTATGATGCTGCCACTAAAGAAGTAACATCAGTCAATGATAACCAATACATTGATCATGGTGCAGTCTTTAATGGTGAGACAACATCAGAATTGACAGGTTGGGATAACGCTGATTCACCTTACCTCTACTATGGAGGTGCAGGTATCAAGATGACTAATGGTCACTTGGTATTTACTGCTGAAGGTGCAAATGCTGAAGGTGCACCAACAGTTTACTGGTTCGCAATCAACTCTAACCTTGGTTTGCCTAAGAATCCAGGTGAAAAACCTGAAGAACCTAAGGCACCAACACCACCAACAGCACCGATTAAACCAGTCGTTAAAACAGTTGGTATCAATCCACAAGAACCAACACCACCAACACCTCCAAAAGAGCCAGTGGCACCAACGCCACCAACTCCAGAGGTAGTTGAAGTTCCTGGTAAACCACAAGAACCAACACCACCAACAGGTCCAACGGCACCAACGCCACCAACACCAAAAGTAGTTGAAGTTCCTGCTAAACCAGTAGAACCTAAAACTCCTGAAAAACCAAGTGTTGTCTGGCACAAGAACTATGTCGTTGAGAGAGAGTCTCACGTGGTACCACCAACTCCACCGACTACTCCACCAACACCTGTTACTCCTCCAACTCCAGTGACACCACCAACTACACCAACTCCAGATACTGAAGTTCCTGTAGTGCCTCAAGCTGAGTTGCCACAAACTGGTGAGCACACTAGCAATGCTGGATTTATTGGACTTCTTTCAATGATTTTTGCAGCCTTTGTAGGATTCTTCAAACGTCGTAAAGAAGATTAAGTGGTGCTATTAAATTAGTTCCCCATCAAAACTAGATTCTATTTAGGATCTAGTTTTTATTTTTGCTCGTTTTTCCTCCCTCATATCATTTCTATTTACTGGTGAAACATGTTATAATTATTTTGAACGACTATTTTAGAAAGATGCAAGGAGACGAGCATGGAAGAACTTAAGAAAATCGCTGGTGTAACCGCTGCCAAATATGTTGAAGATGGAATGGTTGTTGGACTCGGTACAGGGTCAACAGCCTACTTCTTT
>ENA-OPSL01000178-OPSL01000178.1-human-gut-metagenome-genome-assembly--contig:-NODE-178-length-22778-cov-2.246226_pt1 | contig 22778 bp, 19 predicted proteins | sample MGYA00241458_ERZ501908 | MGnify/ENA primary metagenome ERZ501908 (study PRJEB25962, sample SAMEA2042444) | human gut metagenome | biome: human gut; feature: human-associated habitat; material: faeces... | reverse complement strand
AGCGTGAGGTCGGTGGTTCGATTCCACTCGTGCCCATATTGGAGAATTACTCAAGAGGCTGAAGAGGACGGTTTGCTAAATCGTTAGGTCGGGTAACCGGCGCGGGGGTTCGAATCCCCCATTCTCCGTAGTATTATGACGAATTATCTTTAAGATAATTCGTTTTCTTTTTTTGAGGTGACAAAATGAAAAATAGTTTTTATCGATTTCTTCTTTATGGGTTTATTATTTTTCTATTTTTTGTAATGCTTTTTTCTTTTGTCTTTACTAATAAAAAATTAACCAAGGATATCTCGTCTAATGTTTCGGGTTTCGTTACCAAAGTAGACTCAGTGGTTTCAGTTCCATTTACTGCTTTATCAAAATCTCATAATGTTATTTCTGATCTCTTATCAACCTATAATGAGAATCAAGATTTAAAAAAATCTTTATCGAATTTAGAAAATCAATCATCTATTATTTCTAACTTGCAAGAAGAGAATGATTCTTTAAGAGCTTCGCTTAATCTTTCGGACAAGCTAAGTCGTGATACTGTTCTCACTGCTGAAGTTTCTATGCGACCTTCTGTGACTTGGTTAAAAGAGTTAACGATTAATGTCGGTAAGTCTAAGAATGTTAGTAAATCTATGCTAGCAACTTCTAATGGTGGAGTAATTGGTTTTGTAACTAAGGTATATGATGATACTACTACTATTTCTTTACTTTCTAGTAGTTCTAGTGATAGTTACCTTGCTTCTAGCGTCAAATCAGAGGATGATAACCAGATTTTCGGGATTATATCTCGTTATGATAAAAAAAAGAAGCTGTTAGAGATGACACAACTCAATTCATCTTCTAACGTTAAGGTTGGGACTGAAGTAGTTACAAGTGGTCTTGATGATGTATCAGTAAAGGATGTTCCAATTGGTACTGTAGACTCTGTGAGTGATTATGAAGGAAATCGTACGATTTTGGTAAAACCTTATGCTGATTTTGATAAAATTTCTTATGTTACTTTAGTTGGAGATGGTAAATAATATGAAATTATCCAAGTATTCTATTATTCCTTTCTTACTGAGTATTGTTCCTTTTCTATGGGATGGTCATATTTCGATGATACTTAATCATTATTTATCTCCTGAATTTTTTCTATCATCTCATCTTTTCATTATTTATATTTTTATCTTAACTCTTGATTTTCCAAATAAGTATTCCTTTCTTTACCTTGTTTGTTTTGGATTTCTTTATGATACCTATTATTTCAAAACAGTTGGTATAGTAATTCTAACTCTGCCGCTGTTATGCTATCTGTTAACTCAGCTAGGTCGAATTGTTAAGAGAAATACCTATGTTGATTTTTTGTTAATGTTTTTATTCCTCTTTCTCTTTGATACTATAAATTTTGGCTTTGCCTTATTTTATGGTTTCTCCAATGAGTCTGTGACGGATTTTATTATTTATCAACTAAGTCCTAGTATAGTGTTTAATCTTTTGACCTTTATCTTTATTAAACCTATTCTTGAAAAATTATTTTTGTATCTGTCAGTTGATAGATTTAAATAGAACTGTAATATTGGCGTAACAAAGTTTGCGCCATTTTTTGATACAATTAATAGGTCTTATCGAAAAGGAGTAGTATTTTATATTATGAAAAAACGTATTCTTTCAGCAGTGTTGGTAAGTGGTGTAACCTTATCAGCAGCTGCATCAGTACATGCAGAGGATTATGATTCGCAAATCGCTGCTGCAGATAACGCAATTAGTAACCTTGCTTCTCAACAAGAGACTGCACAAGCGCAAGTTGCTACAATCCAATCTCAAGTATCTACACTTAGAACACAAAAATCAGAATTGGAAACTAAAAATGCTGAACTTGAAAAAGTATCAGCAGATTTGGAATCTGAAATTCAAGAATTATCAAGTAAAATTGTAGCTCGTCAAGATTCTTTGGCGAAACAAGCTCGTAGTGCTCAACAAAATAATACTGCGACTAGCTACATCAACTCTATCTTGAACTCTAAGTCAATCTCTGAAGCTATTACTCGTATCACAGCTATTTCAAAAGTTGTTACAGCTAATAATGACATGTTGACAAAACAAGAGTCTGATCAAAAAGAGCTTGCTGCAAAACAAGAACAAAACCAAGCTGCTATTAATGAGATTGCAACTAATAAGGCAGAACTTGAAACAACAGAAGCTGGTTTGACAACTCAACAAGCAGAACTAGAAGCAGCACAAGTTGCTTTGGCTGCAGAATTGGCTACAGCTCAAGATGAAAAAACATCACTTGTTTCTGCTAAATCAACTGCAGAAGCAGTGGCAGCTTCAACTGCAGCATCAGTTGCTCAGTCACAAGCAATTGCAGAATCAGAGGCAGCAGCACAAGCAGTAGCATCTTCAGAAGCGGCAGCATTTGTAGCTCAATCAGAGGCGGCAGCAACTTCAGAAGCTGTAGCTCAACCTTCAGAAGCTACTGTTTCAGAAATAGCAACAGCCTCAGAAGCAGTACAAGAACCTGTTTCATCAGAAACTTCAGAAACTACTCAAGAGCCAACTGTTGCAACTTCAGAAGCAACACAAGAGCCTGAAGCACAACCAGAATCAGCTGCTCCAGCAGCTTCAGAAGCACCAGCTCCTGCTAGCGAAGCACCTGCAGCAACTTCAGAAGCACCAGCAAGTCAAGCACCTGCAGCTTCAGAAGCACCAGCTCCAGCAGCTGAAACACCTAAAGTATCAGCTGCCTCAACTCCTAATACATATCCTGTTGGTCAATGTACTTGGGGTGCTAAATCATTAGCTTCATGGGTTGGTAATTACTGGGGTAATGCTAAAAACTGGATTGCTAGCGCACAAGCAGCTGGCCACTCAGTTGGTACAACTCCTGTAGCCGGAGCAATTGCGGTTTGGCCAAATGATGGTGGTGGTTATGGTCACGTAGCTTACGTAACATCAGCATCAGGTGCAAATTCAATTCAAGTTATGGAATCAAACTATGCTGGTAACATGTCAATCGGTAACTACCGTGGTACATTTGATCCAACATCTTCAGCTCATGGTGGTTCTGTATACTATATTTACCCATAATGACTACAAGAAGGCGATTCGAATTTTCTCGAATCGTTTTTATTTTATAGCAAAATGTCTTTACTTTCTGGAATTACTTTTAGACGGGAAAATGTCGAGGTTAAGGTTAAATCTTTTTAGTCTTGTTAAGTTACTGTGACACCATTTATTTTGCATTGAAAATCAATCTAAAAAAAGGTAGAATGGTTTAGTAGATATTTTGGAGGAAATCATGTCTTATACGAATTTGAAGTTGTTTGCTTTATCGTCTAACCAGGAATTAGCAGCAAAAGTTGCTGATAAAATGGGTATTGAACTCGGAAAATCAAGTGTTCGTGAATTTTCAGATGGTGAGATTCAAGTTAATATTGAAGAATCTATCCGTGGTCATCACGTTTTTATTCTTCAATCTACAAGCTCTCCTGTAAATGATAACTTGATGGAAATTTTGATTATGGTTGATGCGCTAAAACGTGCAAGTGCAGAAACGATCAGTGTTGTTATGCCTTATTATGGTTATGCACGTCAAGACCGTAAGGCACGTTCACGTGAGCCAATCACATCTAAATTGGTTGCTAATATGCTTGAGGTTGCAGGTGTTGATCGACTTTTGACAGTTGACCTCCATGCTTCTCAAATTCAAGGATTCTTTGATATTCCTGTAGACCATTTGATGGGTGCTCCACTTATCGCAGATTACTTTGATCGTGCTGGTCTTACTGGAGATGATGTTGTTGTTGTTTCTCCAGACCATGGTGGTGTGACTCGTGCACGAAAACTTGCTCAATGTTTGAAAACACCAATCGCAATCATTGATAAGCGTCGTAGTGTTGATAAAATGAACACTTCTGAGGTTATGAATATTATTGGTAACGTTGAAGGTAAAACATGTATTTTGATTGATGATATGATTGATACTGCAGGTACAATCTGTCATGCGGCTGATGCGCTTGCTGAAGCTGGTGCAACTCATGTCTATGCCTCATGTACTCACCCTGTATTGTCAGGTCCAGCACTTGATAATATTCAAAAATCTGCTATTGAGAAGCTTGTTGTATTGGACACGATTTATCTTCCAGAAGAACGTTTGATTGATAAGATTGAACAAATTTCAATTGCTGATTTGATTTCAGAGGCAATTATTCGTATTCATGAAAAACGTCCATTGTCACCTTTGTTTGAAATGGGTCATAAATAGACTAAAGCTAGCTTGGGCTAGCTTTTTTTGGTGTTTAAATGCGTTTGAGTTTTTGATATAATGTAAGGCATAATTGCAAAGAGGTGACAGTGATGGATTTAACACAACGTTTTAATAAAAATTTAGATAAGATTGAAGTTTCGATGATTCGTCAGTTTGACCAATCAATTTCAGATGTACCAGGTATCAAAAAGTTGACACTTGGTGAACCTGATTTTACGACTCCAGATCATGTGAAAGAAGCAGCTAAAGCTGCTATCGATGCTAACCAGTCTCACTATACAGGTATGGCAGGACTTCCTGCTTTGCGTCAAGCTGCGGCAGATTTTGTTAAGGAAAAATATAATCTTACTTATAATCCAGATAATGAAATTTTGGTGACTATTGGAGCTACAGAAGCCCTTTCTGCAACTTTGACGGCTATTTTGGAGCCAGGAGATACGATTCTTTTACCTGCACCAGCCTATCCTGGATATGAGCCGATTGCAAATCTAGTTGGTGCTGAAATTGTTGAAATTGATACAACAGCTAATGATTTTGTTTTGACTCCGGAGATGTTAGAGAAGGCAATTTTGGAGCAGGGAGATAAGCTTAAAGCCGTTTTGCTTAACTACCCAACTAATCCAACAGGTGTGACTTACTCACGTCAACAGATTAAAGATTTGTCTGAAGTTCTGAAAAAATACGATATTTTTGTTGTTAGCGATGAAGTTTACTCTGAGCTAACTTATGTGGATCACCATGTATCTATTGCTGAGTATTTGCCGGAACAAACGATTTTGATTAATGGTTTGTCTAAATCTCATGCGATGACAGGATGGCGTATCGGTTTGATTTTTGCACCTGCAGTCTTGACGGCTCAGTTGATTAAGAGTCACCAGTATTTGGTAACAGCTGCAGCTACTATGGCACAATTTGCAGCTATTGAAGCCTTATCTGCTGGTAAAGATGATGCCCAACCAATGAAAGTTGAGTATTTGAAGCGTCGTGATTATATTCTTGAAAAAATGACTGAACTTGGTTTCAAAATTATTAAACCTGATGGTGCTTTCTATATCTTTGCTAAGATTCCAGAAGGCTATACTCAAGATTCCTTTAAGTTCTGTCAAGACTTTGCTCGTGAAAAAGCTATTGCGATTATCCCAGGGGTTGCTTTTGGGAAGTATGGCGAAGGCTATGTTCGTTTGTCGTATGCAGCTAGCATGGATACTATTGAAACAGCTATGGCTCGTTTGAAAGAGTTTATGGAAGAGCATGCAGAAGCTTGAGAGTAGAGGAATTGTCCTCTTCAATCGTAATTATCGTGAGAATGATAAGCTGGTTAAGATTTTTACCGAGCAAGCTGGGAAACGGATGTTTTTTGTTAGAGGTGGTGGGTCAGGTAAATTAAGTGCTGTGATTCAACCTTTAACCATCGCTGAATTCATGATGACTGTAAATGATGAGGGCTTATCTTTCATAGAGGATTATAGCCAAGCAGAATCCTTTAAGGAAATTACAAGCGATATTTTCAAGCTGTCTTATGCGACTTATTTAGCTGCTCTGACGGATGCTGCTATTGCTGACGGTGTAGCAGATGCACAATTATTTGCATTCTTGGAGAAGACGCTTGAATTAATGGAAGAAGGCTTGGATTATGAAATCTTGACTAATATCTTTGAGATTCAGGTTTTAGACCGTTTCGGTGTTCGCTTGAATTTTCACGAGTGTGTCTTTTGCCATCGTGTGGGCCTTCCTTTTGATTTTTCGTATAAGTTCTCGGGGCTACTTTGTCCAAATCATTATGCAGAGGATGAAAGGCGTAGTCACTTAAATCCTAATGTACCTTATCTTTTAGATCGTTTTCAGGGGCTTTCTTTTGAGGAATTGAGAAGCATATCTGTTAAGGATGACATGAAACGAAAGCTACGACATTTTATTGATGACCTCTATGATAATTATGTTGGAATACATCTTAAAAGTAAGAAGTTTATTGATAATCTAAATTCTTGGGGTCATATTATGAATAAAGAAGATAGTGCTGACTAGACATTATCTTCTTTTTGTTTCACGTGAAACAGGAAAGTAATGGTTTTCAGTCTCAGGGGTTAAAATGCAAGTCAGTTCGTGCTATAATAAGAAGATAATAAGCTGAAAGACTCTGCTAGAAACAGTGAACTAGTCTATTTTAGTTACATAATATTTTATTGATAGAAATCTGAGTTTATGTTTTATGGCAGAGGACAAGAGGGAGAATGCTATGCATGTAATTGCAGTAGATGCTATGGGTGGCGATAATGCGCCACAAGCAATTGTAGAGGGTGTCAACCAAGCTATAGCAGATTTCAAAGATATTGAAATCCAGCTTTATGGTGATGAAGCTAAAATTAAGACCTATTTGACAGCGAATGAACGTGTGAGCATTGTGCATACTGATGAAAAGATAAATTCGGATGATGAGCCAGCTAAAGCCATTCGTAAGAAGAAAAAAGCTTCAATGGTCTTAGGTGCACAGGCTGTTAAGGAGAAAAAAGCGGGTGCCGTGATTTCTGCGGGAAATACAGGTGCCCTTCTGGCTGCAGGTCTCTTCGTGGTCGGACGTATTAAGGGAGTTGAGCGTCCAGGTCTTATGTCAACAATGCCAAGTTTTACTGGTCAACCCTTTGATATGCTTGATTTGGGTGCTAATGCGGAAAATACAGCTAGTCATTTGCATCAATATGCTATTTTAGGATCTTTCTATGCTAAAAATGTGCGTGGAATTGCCAACCCTCGTGTAGGTCTCCTTAATAATGGGACTGAGGAAACAAAGGGGGATAGTCTTCGTAAGGAGGCTTTTGAGCTCTTATCTAAGGAGCCAAGTATTAACTTTGTTGGTAATGTTGAGGCGCGTGAAATTATGTCTGGAGCTGCTGATGTGGTAGTTGCTGATGGTTTCACAGGAAATGCAGTTCTCAAGGCAATCGAAGGAACGGGACTTGGTGCTATGAAGACCCTTAAGTCAGCTATCATGAATGGTGGTCTTAAAGCTAAGTTAGGTGCCTTCCTATTGAAAGACAGCCTAAAAGGGATGAAAGAGACTATGGATTACTCTAGCGCTGGAGGTGCGGTTCTCTTTGGTCTTAAAGCTCCCGTAGTAAAATGTCATGGATCTAGTGATGCTAAGGCGGTTTACTACACTATTAAGCAGGTTCGTACGATGCTTGATACTAAGGTTGTTGAGCAGCTAGTTGAAGCCTTTAGTCCGAAAGAGGAGGCTAACTGATGAGTAGAGTAGAAATTCTTCAGAAAATGCAGCTCGTAATTCAAGAGCAGATGGGTAAAGAGGACATTGTTTTAACCGAAGCTACCAAATTAGATGACTTGGGTGTGGATTCAATAGAGCTTATGGAATTCATTATTAATTTGGAGGATGAGTTCGATCTTGAGATTTCCGATGATACTATTGACCATATGGTTAAGGTAGCTGATTTGTTGAACTATTTGTCTGAGGAATTGAATAAAGAATAAGAAAGCTAGACGTAATAATATAATAGTTATTTACTATACGATTGTTATTTTGTTGGAGTGAGGCAAGAAACTAAATGTTATATGGATTTAGTTCTGTCACACTCCTTTTTTCTATACATTATTTATTAAGAAACTCTAAAAAAGAACTAAAACACGAACGTTATTTTTTTACCTAAGTAATAAAGTTTGCTATATGTTGGTTTTTAAATTCTGGTGTGGTATAATTAAGACGAATAAACTTGAAAGGCGAACAATTCCATGTCAAACCAACTGATTTATACTGGGAAAGCTAAAGATATTTATAGTACAGAAGACGAAAATGTGATTAAGTCGGTCTATAAGGACCAGGCAACCATGCTTAATGGTGCTCGTAAGGAGACTATTAAAGGAAAAGGTGTGCTAAATAATCAGATTTCGTCTCTTATTTTTGAAAAATTGAATGCTGCGGGTGTAGCTACTCACTTTATCGAACGTATTTCTGATACCGAACAACTTAACAAGAAAGTTACTATCATTCCTTTGGAGGTTGTTCTTCGTAATGTGACTGCGGGTTCTTTCTCTAAACGTTTTGGCGTTGAAGAAGGTTTGGACTTGAAAACTCCAATCGTTGAATTTTACTACAAGAATGATGATTTGGATGACCCATTCATCAATGATGAGCATGTGAAGTTCTTGGATATTGCCAATGATGAACAAATTGCTTATATCAAGGAAGAAACGCGTCGTATCAATGAATTGCTGAAAGATTGGTTTGCACAAATTGGTCTTCGCTTGATTGACTTCAAATTGGAATTTGGTTTTGATAAGGATGGCAAGATTATCTTGGCAGATGAATTCTCTCCAGATAATTGTCGCCTTTGGGATGCTGAAGGGCACCATATGGACAAGGATGTTTTCCGTCGTGATCTTGGTAGCTTGACAGATGTTTATGAAGTTGTATTGGAAAAATTGCAAGGATTGAAGTAGCCTTTTACAAATAGAATACTTGGTCTTCACTACAATCTTTAAGTAGAAATAGATAAAGGAAATAAAATGGATAAACGTATTTTCGTTGAGAAAAAAGCTGATTTTCGTGTGAAATCTCAGTCTTTAGTAAAAGAATTAAAGCATAATCTTCAGTTGAAAACTTTGAATGATCTTCGTATTGTTCAGGTTTACGATGTCTTTAATTTGGCAGAGGACTTGTTTGCGCGTGCGGAAAAACACATCTTCTCTGAGCAAGTGACTGATACTGTTTTGGACGAGGCTGCGGTTAAGGCTGATCTTGAGAAGTATGCTTTCTTTACTATCGAAAGTTTGCCTGGTCAATTTGACCAACGTGCGGCATCTTCACAAGAAGCTTTGCTTTTGCTTGGTAGTTCAAATGATGTAACAGTGAACACAGCACAATTGTACTTGGTTAACAAGGATATTGATGCGAATGAGTTGGAGGCTGTCAAAAACTACCTTTTGAACCCAGTGGATTCTCGTTTCAAAGATATCACTGTTGGTATTGCTAAACAGGATTTCTCTGAGTCTGACAAGACCATTCCAAGGTTGGATTTCTTTGAAACTTATACGGCAGAAGATTTTGCTAAGTATAAGGCTGAGCAAGGATTGGCAATGGAAGTGGATGACCTTCTCTTCATTCAAGATTACTTCAAGTCTATTGGACGTGTGCCAACTGAGACTGAGTTGAAGGTTTTGGATACTTACTGGTCTGACCACTGCCGTCATACAACTTTCGAGACTGAGTTGAAAAACATTGACTTCTCAGCTTCTAAATTTGAAAAACAATTGCAAGCGACTTATGACAAGTATATTGCCATGCGTGATGAGTTGGGACGTACAGAAAAACCTCAAACCTTGATGGATATGGCCACTATTTTTGGTCGTTATGAGCGTGCTAATGGTCGTTTGGATGATATGGAAGTGTCTGATGAAATTAATGCCTGCTCAGTTGAAATTGAAGTGGATGTCAATGGTGTGAAAGAACCATGGCTTCTCATGTTCAAGAATGAAACCCACAACCACCCAACTGAAATCGAACCATTTGGTGGAGCGGCTACTTGTATCGGTGGTGCCATTCGTGACCCATTGTCAGGTCGTTCATACGTTTACCAAGCTATGCGTATCTCAGGTGCTGGTGATATTACAACACCAATTGCTGAAACTCGTGCTGGTAAATTGCCACAACAAGTGATTTCTAAAACAGCGGCTCACGGTTATTCTTCATACGGTAACCAAATTGGTCTTGCAACAACTTACGTTCGTGAATACTTCCACCCAGGTTTCGTTGCTAAGCGTATGGAGCTAGGTGCAGTTGTCGGTGCGGCTCCTAAGGAAAATGTTGTCCGTGAGAAACCTGAAGCAGGTGATGTGATTATCTTGCTCGGTGGTAAGACTGGACGTGATGGTGTCGGTGGTGCGACAGGCTCTTCTAAAGTTCAAACGGTTGAATCTGTTGAAACAGCTGGTGCTGAGGTTCAAAAAGGGAATGCCATCGAAGAACGTAAGATTCAACGTCTTTTCCGTAATGGGGATGTGACACGTCTAATCAAGAAATCAAATGACTTTGGTGCTGGTGGTGTCTGTGTGGCTATCGGTGAATTGGCAGATGGTCTTGAAATTGATCTAGACAAAGTGCCATTGAAATACCAAGGTTTGAACGGTACAGAAATTGCCATCTCTGAATCTCAAGAACGTATGGCCGTAGTGGTTCGTCCAGAAGATGTAGATGCCTTCGTTGCTGAATGTAACAAAGAAAATATTGATGCTGTTGTTGTTGCGACAGTGACTGAAAAACCAAATCTTGTCATGCACTGGAATGGTGAAACCATCGTTGATTTGGAACGTCGTTTCCTTGATACAAACGGTGTACGTGTGGTTGTAGATGCTAAGGTGGTTGACAAGGATGTCAAGCTTCCAGAAGAACGTCAAACATCTGCTGAAACCCTTGAAGCTGATACTCTTGAAGTCTTGGCTGACCTTAACCATGCCAGTCAAAAAGGTTTACAAACCATCTTTGATAGTTCAGTTGGTCGTTCAACAGTCAATCATCCACTCGGTGGTCGCTACCAAATCACACCAACGGAAGCTTCTGTACAGAAATTGCCAGTCCAACATGGCGTGACAACAACTGCTTCTGTTATGGCGCAAGGATTCAACCCTTATGTAGCAGAATGGTCTCCATATCATGGCGCTGCCTATGCAGTAATCGAAGCAACAGCTCGTTTGGTTGCTGCTGGTGCAAATTGGTCTAAGGCTCGTTTCTCTTATCAAGAATATTTCGAGCGTATGGATAAACAAGCAGAGCGTTTTGGTCAACCAGTATCAGCTCTCCTTGGATCAATCGAAGCTCAGATTCAACTTGGTTTGCCATCTATCGGTGGTAAAGACTCTATGTCTGGTACCTTTGAAGAATTGACAGTACCACCAACCTTGGTTGCTTTTGGGGTAACAACTGCGGATAGCCGTAAGGTTCTTTCTCCAGAATTCAAAGCTGCGGGTGAAAATATTTACTACATTCCTGGTCAAGCTTTGGCACAAGAAATTGACTTTGATCTTATCAAGTCTAACTTTGCTAAGTTTGAAGCCATCCAAGCTGACCATAAAGTCACATCTGCATCAGCTGTCAAATATGGTGGTGTCGTTGAAGCGCTTGCTCTTGCAACATTTGGTAACCATATTGGTGCCACTGTAACCCTTGAAAATCTTGAGACTGCCTTGACAGCTCAATTGGGTGGATTCGTCTTCACATCTCCGGAAGAGATTTCAGGTGTTGCCAAGATTGGACAAACAGTAGCTGACTTTACACTTACTGTCAATGATGTAACGCTTGAAGGACACAAACTTGACAGTGCCTTCCAAGGTAAATTGGAAGAGGTTTACCCAACGGAATTTGCACAAGCAACTGAGTTGGAAGAAGTACCTGCTGTAGCATCTGATGCTGTGATCAAAGCTAAAGAAACAGTTGAGACACCAGTGGTTTACATCCCAGTATTCCCAGGTACTAACTCTGAGTACGATTCAGCTAAGGCCTTTGAAAAAGAAGGTGCGAAAGTCAACTTGGTACCATTTGTAACACTTAATGAAGAAGCTATTGTCAAGTCTGTTGACACTATGGTTGACAATATCGAAAAAGCTAACATTATCTTCTTTGCAGGTGGCTTCTCAGCAGCGGATGAACCAGATGGATCAGCTAAATTTATCGTTAACATCTTGCTCAATGAAAAAGTACGTGCAGCTATTGATAGCTTCATCGAACGTGGTGGTTTGATTATTGGTATCTGTAACGGATTCCAAGCCCTTGTTAAATCAGGTCTTCTTCCATACGGTAACTTTGAAGATGCAAGCAGCACGAGTCCAACACTCTTCTACAATGATGCCAACCAACACGTGGCTAAGATGGTTGAAACACGTATTGCCAACACGAACTCACCATGGCTTGCTGGAGTAGAAGTTGGTGACATCCATGCCATCCCAGTATCACACGGTGAAGGTAAATTTGTCGTGACAGCTGAGGAATTTGCAGAGCTTCGTGACAATGGTCAAATCTTTACCCAATATGTTGACTTCGAAGGTAAACCAAGCATGGATTCTAAATACAATCCTAACGGATCTGTGAATGCTATCGAAGGTATCACAAGTAAGAACGGTCAAATTATTGGTAAGATGGGTCACTCAGAACGTTTCGAAGACGGTCTCTTCCAAAATATTCCAGGAAATAAAGACCAACACCTCTTTGCGTCAGCGGTTAAATACTTTACTGGAAAATAATAGAGTGCCAAGTGCACTCAGTAATGATATTTTTCAATGTAGCAGTAGTTCTAAAGAGCTTGAAAACTTGAGTTCACATTAGTGAAATGAGAGGCTAGGAACAGTTTTTCGTTTGCATAACATTAGGAAAATATCAAAAATAAAAGGTATAAAAAATGACATACGAAGTTAAATCTCTTAATGAAGAATGTGGTGTTTTTGGTATCTGGGGTCACCCGGATGCTGCCAAATTAACTTATTTCGGACTTCACAGTCTCCAACACCGTGGTCAAGAGGGAGCAGGAATTCTCTCAAATGATGCGGGTCAATTGAAGCGTCATCGTGATATGGGGCTTCTCTCAGAAGTTTTCCGTGATCCAGCCAACTTGGATAAGCTAACTGGAACGGCTGCTATCGGTCATGTTCGTTATGCGACTGCTGGTGAAGCTTCTGTAGACAATATTCAACCATTCATGTTTAAGTTTCACGATGGACAGCTTGGTCTTGCTCATAATGGGAATTTGACTAATGCAGAGTCACTAAGACATGAGTTGGAGAAAAATGGAGCTATCTTAAACTCAACTTCTGACTCAGAAATCTTAGCTCACTTGATTCGCCGTAGCCACAACCCATCATTCATGGGTAAAGTAAAAGAAGCTCTGAGCACTGTTAAAGGTGGATTTGCTTATCTTCTTATGATTGAGGACAAGCTTATTGCAGCTTTGGATCCAAATGGCTTCCGTCCCCTTTCTCTTGGTAAGATGAGCAATGGTGCTATCGTGGTTTCATCTGAAACATGTGCCTTTGAGGGTGTTGGTGCAGAATGGATTCGGGATGTAAATCCAGGTGAGGTTGTTATCATCGATGATAATGGCATCACTTACGATACCTATACAACGGATACGCAATTGGCTGTTTGTTCGATGGAGTATATCTACTTTGCCCGTCCTGATTCAAATATCCAAGGGGTCAATGTCCATACAGCTCGTAAACGTATGGGTGCTCAATTGGCACGTGAGTTCAAACATGAAGCAGATATTGTCGTTGGTGTGCCTAATTCATCACTTAGCGCAGCCATGGGATTTGCGGAAGAATCAGGCTTGCCAAATGAAATGGGCTTGATTAAAAACCAATACACCCAACGTACCTTTATCCAACCAACACAAGAATTGCGTGAGCAAGGGGTTCGTATGAAACTCTCTGCCGTATCAGGTGTTGTTAAAGGAAAACGTGTGGTTATGATTGACGACTCTATTGTACGTGGGACAACATCACGTCGTATCGTTAATTTGCTAAAAGAAGCAGGGGCAACAGAGGTCCACGTAGCAATCGGTAGCCCAGCCCTTGCCTACCCATGTTTCTACGGTATCGATATTCAAACACGTAAGGAATTGATTGCGGCCAATCATACAGTTGAGGAAACACGCGAAATCATTGGAGCGGATAGCTTGACTTACTTGTCTATTGATGGATTGATTGATTCTATTGGAATTGACACAGATGCACCAAACGGTGGCCTTTGTGTGGCTTACTTTGATGGTAAATATCCAACACCATTGTATGACTACGAAGAACGCTATTTGGAAAGTTTGAAAGAACACACTTCTTTCTATTAAGAGCAGTGCAGAAGAAAAAAGAGGAAAAAATTATGTCTAAAAATGCTTACGCTCCACGTCTCACTACTGACTAAAAGCTAAAGCATTTGTCAGTAGACACTTTGCCCTATGGGGTCAAAGCTAGAGACCTGACTAGTATTTTTAGATAAAAAGATGGTTCATCTAAAAATACGTCGCACTCTTTCTCGAAAAAAGAAAAGGAATAAATAAAATGACAAATAAAAATGCTTACGCTCAATCGGGTGTAGATGTTGAAGCAGGTTATGAAGTTGTTGAACGTATCAAAAAACACGTTGCTCGTACAGAGCGTGCAGGTGTCATGGGAGCTCTAGGTGGCTTCGGTGGTATGTTCGACCTTTCAAAAACAGGTGTCAAAGAGCCTGTTTTGATCTCAGGTACAGATGGTGTCGGTACTAAACTCATGCTTGCTATTAAGTACGACAAACACGATACTATCGGTCAAGACTGTGTCGCTATGTGTGTTAACGATATCATCGCCGCAGGTGCTGAGCCCCTTTACTTCCTTGACTACGTAGCAACTGGTAAAAATGAACCAGCTAAATTGGAGCAGGTCGTTGCTGGTGTTGCTGAAGGTTGTGTGCAAGCTGGTGCAGCCCTTATTGGTGGTGAAACTGCTGAAATGCCTGGTATGTATGGTGAAGACGACTATGATTTGGCAGGTTTCGCGGTAGGTATCGCAGAAAAATCTCAAATCATCGACGGATCAAAAGTAGCTGAAGGTGACGTGCTTCTTGGACTTGCTTCAAGTGGTATCCACTCAAATGGTTACTCACTCGTGCGTCGTGTCTTTTCTGATTACACAGGTGAAGAAGTTCTTCCAGAACTTGAAGGCAAAAAACTTAAAGACGTTCTTCTTGAACCAACTCGTATCTACGTCAAAGCAGCTTTGCCACTCATCAAAGAAGAATTGGTTAACGGTATTGCTCACATCACAGGTGGTGGTTTCATTGAAAATGTACCACGTATGTTCTCAGATGACTTGGCTGCTGAAATTGACGAAAGCAAAGTGCCAGTTCTTCCAATTTTCAAAGCCCTTGAAAAATATGGTGAAATCAAACATGAAGAGATGTTTGAAATCTTCAACATGGGTATTGGTCTCATGCTTGCGGTTAAACCAGAAAATGTTGAACGTGTCAAAGAACTTCTTGACGAACCTGTTTATGAAATTGGTCGTATTGTGAAGAAAGATGGCGCAAGTGTGGTGATTAAATAATGGCTAAAAGGATTGCTGTATTTGCCTCTGGCAACGGCTCAAACTTCCAGGTGATTGCGGAACAATTTCCAGTAGAATTTGTTTTTTCAGATCACCGTGATGCCTATGTCTTAGAACGTGCCAAAAATCTTGGTGTGGCTAGTCATGCCTTTGAACTCAAGGAATTTGACAATAAAGCAGCTTATGAAGAAGCTATCGTCAAACTCTTGGATGAACACCAGATAGATTTGGTTTGCTTAGCGGGGTATATGAAAATTGTTGGCCCAACTTTACTAGCAGCTTATGAAGGCCGTATCATCAATATTCACCCGGCATATCTCCCTGAATTCCCAGGAGCTCATGGTATTGAGGATGCTTGGAATGCAGGTGTTGATCAGTCTGGTGTGACTATTCACTGGGTGGATTCTGGCGTTGATACCGGTAAGGTCATCAGACAAGTCCGTGTGCCACGCCTTGAAGGTGATACCCTTGATACTTTCGAAACTCGCATCCACGAAACAGAGTACAAGCTCTATCCAGAAGTCTTGGATAGTTTGGGAGTTGCACGAAAATAAGAAAGCCCTAGAGCTGAAAGATAATTTTTGACTGTAGCAGCTAAAGAACTTTTTTAAAAAAGGAAAAGAAAGAAAATGACTAAACGAGCACTTATTTCAGTCTCAGACAAAGCGGGCATTGTTGAATTTGCCCAAGAACTCAAAAAACTCGGTTGGGACATCATCTCAACAGGTGGTACTAAAGTTGCCCTTGACAATGCTGGGGTAGACACTATCGCCATCGACGATGTGACTGGTTTCCCAGAAATGATGGACGGTCGTGTGAAGACTCTCCACCCAAATATCCATGGTGGTCTCCTCGCTCGTCGTGACCTCGATAGCCACCTCCAAGCGGCTAAGGATAATAATATCGAACTTATCGACCTTGTTGTGGTAAACCTTTACCCATTCAAGGAAACCATCCTCAAACCAGACGTAACTTATGCTGATGCGGTTGAAAACATCGATATCGGTGGGCCATCTATGCTTCGTTCAGCAGCTAAAAACCACGCTAGCGTAACAGTTGTGGTAGACCCTGCTGACTATGCTGTTGTTCTTGACGAATTGTCAGCGAACGGCGAAACAAGCTACGAAACTCGCCAACGTTTGGCAGCGAAAGTATACCGTCACACAGCTTCATACGACGCTTTGATTGCAGAATACTTCACAGCTCAAGTGGGTGAAACAAAACCTGAAAAACTCACTTTGACTTATGACCTTAAGCAACCAATGCGTTACGGTGAAAACCCTCAACAAGACGCAGACTTCTACCAAAAAGGTTTGCCAACAGCTTACTCAATTGCTTCAGCTAAACAACTTAACGGTAAAGAATTGTCATTCAATAATATCCGTGATGCTGATGCCGCTATCCGTATCATCCGTGATTTCAAAGACCGTCCAACAGTTGTGGCTCTCAAACACATGAACCCATGTGGTATCGGTCAAGCTGATGACATCGAAACAGCTTGGGACTACGCTTATGAAGCTGACCCAGTATCAATCTTTGGTGGTATTGTAGTCCTCAACCGTGAAGTTGACGCTGCGACAGCTAAGAAAATGCACGGTGTCTTCCTTGAAATCATCATTGCACCAAGCTACACAGACGAAGCGCTTGAAATCTTGACAACTAAGAAGAAAAACTTGCGTATCCTTGAGTTGCCATTTGATGCTCAAGACGCCAGCGAAGTGGAAGCAGAATACACTGGTGTTGTTGGTGGTCTCCTCGTTCAAAACCAAGACGTCGTCAAAGAAAGTCCAGCTGACTGGCAAGTGGTTACTAAACGCCAACCAACTGAAACAGAAGCGACAGCTCTTGAGTTTGCTTGGAAAGCTATCAAGTACGTCAAATCAAATGGTATCATCGTGACTAACGACCACATGACACTTGGTGTTGGCCCAGGTCAAACCAACCGTGTGGCTTCCGTCCGTATCGCCATTGACCAAGCTAAAGACCGTCTTGATGGTGCTGTTCTTGCTTCCGATGCCTTCTTCCCATTTGCAGATAACGTGGAAGAAATCGCCAAAGCAGGTATTAAAGCAATCATCCAACCGGGTGGATCAGTACGTGACCAAGAGTCAATCGAAGCGGCTGATAAACATGGTTTGACAATGATCTTTACAGGAGTTCGTCATTTCCGTCATTAAGAATTTACAAAGCATCCAAGAAATTGGATGTTTTTTAAATCCCTTAAGTTTCCTTTAAGTTACCCAAGCTATACTAATACCATCCTAAAAAACTTTTCTTTTTCATAAATCTCCTAAGAGCTCAGCACCCGCTGGGCTTTTTTATTTCAGTGCATCAAAAAAACAACCGTTCTCACGATTGTTCAATAGACTTAAACCTTTTCAAGGACAGACTGGGTTACCCAAGTCTTGCGATTTCCGATTTGGACGAGGACGCCATCGCTAGGTGGGTCAACGGCTAGCACTTTGAAGTTACCTGGAATAGTAAAGGTTTCGCCAGGATTGAGGTACTGGTCTGATGTTGGATTGCCTTGTCCATCAACTTCAAGAACGGGTCCAGGATCAACGATATTGTGTTTGGTTGGTGTGCCCCCAGCTAAATCTTGGCTGGTGATGGTATTTCCTGATACAGACGTAACACGGAAAATTCCTGAGAAGCGGACTGTATCACTAACTTTGATAGAAGAGTTAGTAGAATTTCCATTTTGAGCTCCTGGTTCGAGGTCTTTAAAATGGATATAGCCAGACACTTGACTCTTATGGAAGCTACGTTTGTGGTATTTCTCAGGACCTTGACCCGCATCGTAGTTGTACTCCTCAATAGTGACCTGATCACCATGAACTTCCGCAACCCAAGCGACATGTCCCATGTGACCAGCTCCATTGACCCCAGCTGAGAACCAGGCGATGCTCCCTACGGCAGGATTCATGTCTACACGGTGACCATTGGCACGTGCGATACTGCCCCAAGTGATGGCATTTCCATACCCTACAGGCAGAGTGAAACCATTGGTGTTACTGAGACGATAGGCTGCGAAGGACGTACATTGACGCCAGTACATGGTCCATGGATCAACACCGAAGCCCCCATATTTCCAAGAGGAAGGGTAGTCATCACCGAGGACAGCCGCCTGTGTGGGAGCGCCCCAAGAAATTAGCACCGTAGCTAAGCCGGTTAGTGATAAAAGACATTTAACGATTTTTTTCTTCATTTTAACCTCCACCTACCTATTCGCAGTTTTTTCAGGAAAATGAAGATATTTTTGCGTTTAAGCCTCCCTTAAGCTGTTCAGACTAGACTCTCACCAATCCTAAATAACTTTTTTGATAAACAGTTTACTATTTTTAATAGAACTTTAATTAAGTTTTGGTATATTGTATAATTCTTTTATCAATAATAAAATGAGGGACGGATAATGAATGTAAATATAAAACAAAAAAAGAAGTTGAAGCATAGACAAAAAGAATACAAAAAAAGTTTGAAGTTCAATAAAGTCAAGAAAAGAGGACATAGTAAGAAAAGAAAAGCTTTTCAACTTAGTGTATTACTAAACATTTTACCAATAATATTTTTTATTATATATAAAATATCAGTTCTTATTATAAGGAGAATTATATTAACTGGTAATATTGCTTATTCATCACTATTTATTTGGGAACAAATCTTTTATATTCCCAATTTGTAAAATTAAGCTAGACAGAAAAAGCCATCTATGTTAGGCTCAGATAAACACCACATTTGTCTGAAAGGAACTAACATAAATGACCTATACTCATCTTACCACAAACGAGCTCGTAATGATAGAGGCTTACTATCAAGAAAACACAAAAGTTTTAGATATTGTGACTTCACTTGGCAGATCAAAACAGACAATCTACAATGTCATCAACTATCTAAAAGAGGGGCACTCTGCATATGATTACTATAACCGTTATAAAGTCAATAAGAAACGTTGTGGTCGGAATAAAACAAGTCTTACGCAATCAGAAAAAGATTTTATCCAAACTCATTTGGAACAAAATTGGAGCCTTGATGTCATTAAGGGAACCTATCCAGATAAGATTTCTTGCTCCATGAGAACACTCTATCGACTAGCAGACCGTGGTATTCTAAAGAAAGAGGACCTCCCTTGGAAAGGCAAAAGAAAACCAAATGGTCATAGCGAGAAACGAGGAAAACAAGCGTTTCGTAGAGATTTACGTGAGAGAGCTGTCATCTATCCTAATTTTAAGACGGAATTCGGTCATCTAGAAGGGGATACCATTGTTGGTGAGAAGCACAAAAGTGCAGTCATTACCTTAGTAGAACGCTGCTCAAAAGCCATTATCACACTGAAAACCAATGGACGGAAAGCAAGTGACATTGAGGACTCCATCAATCAATGGTTGTCTCAAGTTCCCAGCCATCTCTTTAAGTCGATAACGTTTGATTGTGGGAAAGAATTTTCTAATTGGAAATCTATTTCGAATGCACATGACATTGATATTTTCTTTGCGGATCCAGGATGTCCTGGTCAACGAGGTCTCAATGAACATTCTAATGGCTTATTAAGACGAAATGGACTACCGAAACAAATGGATTTTACGAATATTTCTCAAAAGTATTTATCAGCTATAGCTGATAAAAGAAATAGAATTCCTAGGAAGTCTTTGAATTATCAAACACCATACCAAGTTTTTCTGAGACACATGAAAAATCTAACTTAATTTGACAATTTAGGATTCTATATTTTATACTATGGTTTATTCCTATTGTTTGGATAATTATATCGATGTTTGATGGATTAGTAATAATTGAAAAATTTAAATATAAATCCTTTTTTATTTATATATCAGAGTTAATATTTCTGGCTCTATCTACAAATCTAACATTATATCCTAGTATTTTTGATAGGATAATAGGGCTAAACCCAATCTTTATTACTCTACGAATAATATATGATATAAAACAATTGCTAATACCTTTAATTTTACTAGCAGTGCCAACTATAGTAGCTAAGGTATACATAGGATATTCAAGAATCAAAGGAAGAATACCAACTATAATAGAATTTTTATTTTGGTTGTTCCAATATATACTGATTATTTTTTTAGTTTCATATTCATATCTTGGTTTAACCATATACTCTAAATTATTAATTAACAGTTCAACTTGGCTGAAAGATGTGTCTATGGTTTTGAGATCTTCTTACTCCATAGGTATGGCAGTTTTGATTTTTAGTTTCTCAGAATTAATTCAAACAACAATTCTTACCCAAAAATATAAATTACAATATATATTAGTATCGTTTTTCAAAGAAATTAGTCCGAATCTAGTTAATGTCACAGTAACGTTTCTGACGATGCTGGCAACGCTACAAAAGAATAATGTATTGTTTGCGTTTTGTCTGATATCTATGATTGTAATAAAAGTTTACTTAGCAAAATATTATTTTCAATTTTTCTATTCATCTATTGAGTCAGTTGTTATTTTAGGAATATCGACATTTATGACTGCTCAATTATCATCGAAACTTGCATTTGATAATATCAGAGAGTTATCAATATTAACGACAATTTTAATTTTGTTTGAACTTTTCTCATTTATCCTTATATCGAAAGTTAAACGAGATAGACCGTTATTTAGTGATTTTCAACTATTTTATAAACTATTAAAGAAAAAAATGTCATTCAAAAAGTTAACAATTGATATTTTATCAGGTATAGTAGTAACATTCTTAATATCTAATAGTTTTATTTATATCATCTTGATACTAATATTAAGATATGTTGTAGATAGATTTAAAAGTAGTATTAACTATATTTTTGAAATAGAAGATTCTTTTTCGGAAATACTAAAATTTGATTTTATTTTTTTGGTTATTTTATTTACAACAGGTTCCAAAGAAGCTGTAGATATTTTAACTGGATATTTATTACCTGCAATATGGATGATGGTAATTAAGATAACCTTAATGTATGATTCTCTGCTAAAAAATGACAAATAGATCAATCTTTATCGCTATACTAGAGCCGCCTTTTTTATGTCCAAATTTGGATAGACACCCATATCTCCGAACAAATATGTTATAATGGTTATGTATAATTCGTGAAAATTGCTAATTTTTCCGAATAATTGTCGTTAACGGGCATTTGCCCCTAGTCTTATTTGATATTGAGGTATCTTTCAAATGAAACTTTTGGTTGTTGGTTCTGGTGGTCGTGAACATGCGATTGCCAAGAAATTATTGGAGTCTAAGGACGTTGAGCAAGTTTTCGTGGCTCCTGGTAATGACGGGATGACATTGGACGGTCTTGATTTGATCAATATCGGAATTTCCGAACATTCTAAGCTGATTGACTTTGCAAAAATGAACGATATTGCTTGGACCTTTATCGGTCCAGATGATGCCCTTGCGGCTGGGATTGTGGATGATTTCAATGCGGCTGGACTCAAAGCCTTTGGTCCGACCAAGGCTGCGGCTGAACTTGAGTGGTCTAAGGATTTTGCTAAGGAAATCATGGTCAAGTACGACGTTCCGACAGCAGCCTATGGCACATTTTCAGATTTCGAGGAAGCCAAGGCCTACATCGAGGAAAAAGGCGCTCCAATCGTCGTCAAGGCAGACGGCTTGGCCCTTGGGAAAGGTGTCGTCGTTGCTGAAACGGTTGAGCAAGCAATTGAAGCTGCTCACGAGATGCTTTTGGACAATAAATTCGGTGATTCAGGTGCGCGTGTAGTCATCGAGGAATTCCTTGATGGAGAAGAGTTCTCTCTCTTTGCCTTTGTCAATGGGGACAAGTTCTACATCATGCCAACGGCTCAGGACCATAAACGTGCCTACGATGGTGACAAGGGCCCTAACACTGGTGGAATGGGTGCCTATGCGCCAGTTCCTCACTTGTCACAGAGCGTGGTTGACACAGCGGTTGACACTATTGTCAAGCCAGTTCTTGAAGGTATGATCAAAGAAGGTCGTCCTTACACTGGTGTCCTTTACGCGGGACTTATCTTGACAGCTGACGGCCCTAAAGTCATCGAGTTCAACTCACGTTTTGGTGACCCTGAAACACAAATCATCTTGCCTCGTTTGACATCTGACTTTGCACAAAATATCACCGATATTTTGGAAGGCAAAGAGCCAGCCATCACTTGGACGGACAAGGGTGTGACACTAGGCGTGGTTGTAGCCTCAAACGGCTACCCACTCGCTTATGAGAAGGGTGTCAAACTTCCAGCCAAGACAGAGGGTGACATCATCACTTACTATGCTGGAGCTAAATTCGCTGAAAATGGCCAAGATCTCCTCTCAAACGGAGGACGTGTTTACATGCTAGTCACAACAGCAGACACCGTCAAAGATGGCCAAAACATCATCTACAACGAACTCGACAAACAAAACACAGAAGGCCTCTTCTACCGAAATGACATTGGTAGCAAAGCTAACAAATAATTGGCGACCGTAGGTCGAAAAAGGCGAGCGAAA
>ENA-OPSL01000175-OPSL01000175.1-human-gut-metagenome-genome-assembly--contig:-NODE-175-length-22950-cov-1.500066_pt1 | contig 22950 bp, 17 predicted proteins | sample MGYA00241458_ERZ501908 | MGnify/ENA primary metagenome ERZ501908 (study PRJEB25962, sample SAMEA2042444) | human gut metagenome | biome: human gut; feature: human-associated habitat; material: faeces... | reverse complement strand
GCGCTCCACTGATCTGTGTTGAAGGTAAGATCTTCATCATAAAGAGTCTTAGCTGTTTCCATATATGTCTTGATGTTGTCATCAATTGTAATCTTATCATTCTCATCATAGAAGCCCTGGGTTCTGGAACCGGTCAGGCTACGTTTGATCTCATCATAACCGGAGAACAGTTTGCATTTTCCACCGGAAGCGTCATTCACTTCTTTTGCTGTAGCAACAATGGTATCCAGATCTTTGAATTTCTCAGCTAAAGCTGCCGGATCTGTTGTTCCAAGATATTTCTCAGCCAGATCTGCACGAACTGCATAGCATCCAGGAGTTGCCTGCCAGAACAGAGCTCTTACGTTTCCATCAACATCGGATCCAAGGTCCAGATTGTACTGATAGCTGTTTGCATAGTCATCAGCTGTGATTCCAAGATCTGCTACATTCTGTACCCAGTCGCTGTTTACATATTTCTGAACATAGTCAACTTCCAGACCCATCATGTCAGGATATAACTCATTTGAAGGATCATCAAGTACAGGATCCAGTTTGCTCTGATAATAATCAGATCCGCCTGTGTTTACGAATACGATTCTTTCGTAATCATCTGGATAAGCCTCTTTGAATGGTCCATCAAGGATCTTCTTGATATCATCGTTCCATCCCCATACTACAAAGGAATCATCTGCGGAAGCGTCACCGGTAACTTCGTTTTCTGGTGTTTCTGCATCTTCTGCCATAACCGGGACTGCACATAATGTCATTCCTGCCAGCATAGAAGCTGTTAATAATACGCTCACCATTTTTTTCTTCATGTTACTTCCTCCTTTAATTATATCTTTTAATTTTTTTAATAACTACTTGAAATTTTTTGATGGATACAAAGTTTTCACGGAAGCACCTTTAAAAAGGGTTCCATCCACTGTGTATTTCTCAATAACTGTTGTCTTCGGGTGCTCAATCAGCTCAATCAGCCTTTCTGCCGCTATCCTTCCGATTGCCGCTGTATCCTGGCAAAGGGTTGTCAGCTTGGGTTCAAGAACCTGGGCGATATTGATTCCATCGTACCCGGCTACTGAAATGTCTTCCGGTATCCGAAGTCCTCTTTCCCGTATCTCGTTTATCCCTCCCATCGCTGCATAATCGTCAGGATAGAGAATACAGGTTGGCGGATCTTTCAAATCCAAAAGTTCACCGGTTCTCTCACCTGCCAGATCAGCATCTCTGTAAAAAGACGGTTTTACATATTCATCCGGTTCTTCAATACCCAGCCTTTGCAGGGTCCGGTAAAAGCTTCCCAGACGATTCTTGGTAACCGATGTGTCATCTCCGTGAATGTAAGCGATCTTGCGGTGTCCCTTCTTATATATATAGGTAACAAGTTCTTCCATTCCCTGGATGTTGTTGGATACTACCGATATCCTTCCATCACAGATATGATCGATGGTCACCACCGGAATGTCTGAAAGGAGAAGCTCCTGAACCTCTTCTGCGGTAAAATCCACACAGGCCATTACCACTCCGTCCACGCCCCGGTATCTGCAGTGCTCAAGGTAGGTCATCCTTTTACCGGAAACATTTCCGCTTGTAAAAGTAATGTCATAGCCTTTCGCTTCTGCGGTGCTTTTGAAGCTTTCCAGTACTCTGTTGAAGTAATCATGTGTGAGACCGCTTCGGGCCTCGTCCACAAATAAAACTCCCAGGTTAAAAGTTCGCTTCGTCTTCAAAGCTCTTGCTGATGAGTTGGGAAGATATCCCATCTCTGAAGCCGTTCTTAATATGTAGTTTTTTGTTTCTTCTCCGATATCGGAGTAACCATTTAATGCTTTACTGACAGTGGCGACTGAGACATTACATTGTTTTGCGATTTCTTTCATGGAAACCATATGCTTGCCTCATTCTTTCCTGTTTTTCTTTCCTGTCATCTCTAAATCGTTTTCGTAAGCTTATAGTACCCCCTAGTGCACAAAAAATCAAGTGGTTTCTGGCGTTTTTTGTGCGTTTTCACGTCATTCTACCTATTGCACAATTTGGATATTTGTGTTTTTAACAATTTAATCGTGAATAAGAGCTCTTTTCGAAATGTTTTCGCGAAAAGTTTCGTGTTTTAAATCTCTGATTTGTAATATATAATAGATTTAATTATTACTGTAATTTTTATGTTGCTTTTAATCAGTCTTTCTATTATACTAAGAACAAATATATACCATTATTCTTTACTTTTATTTCTTATTGCCTTTACTTATTCGTTTTCGTATATTAATTATCTCACAATTTAATCCAGCTGACCTTTTCGAAACTACATATTGTATTTGCAAAACTTTATTGCATATTAAAACAGATCACTGTGCAGCTTCGAAAATTAATACCCCATGATGTAAATCACGAATAGCAATTAACCAATTAGAAAGAATTCAGCAAGAATAAAATTTATCAAAGGAGATCCACTATGAATTTCGGACATTTTGATGACGTCAATAAAGAATATGTTATTACAACACCAGATACCCCGTTGCCATGGATCAATTACCTTGGCTCCCAGGATTTCTTCACACTGATTTCCAACACCTGCGGCGGCTATAGCTTCTATAGATGCAAAGCTGCTCCGTATCACTCGTTACCGCTACAATAATATCCCGGTAGATTCCAACGGAAAATACTACTATATCAAAGATGGGGATACCGTATGGAATCCAGGTGCAATGCCAACCCGCACTCCTCTTGATGTTTATGAGTGCCGCCATGGACTTGGCTATAGCCGTTTCCACGGTGAGAAAAACGGCCTGGCAGCTGATCTTCTTGCATTCGTCCCTGTTGACACAGCCTGCGAGATCAACAAACTGACTCTGCGAAACAATTCAGATAAAGCGAAAGAGATTTCGTTATTTTCATATGTAGAGTTCTGCCTTTGGAATGCCGTTGACGATATGACCAACTACCAGCGAAACTTAAGCACCGGTGAAGTTGAGATCATTGGCAGCACCATTTACCATAAGACCGAATACCGCGAACGACGCAATCACTACAGCTTTTTCACTGTAAATACTCCTGTAGACGGTTTTGACACCAGCCGTGATGAGTTCTTAGGACTTGGCCGCGGCAATAATGCTCCAATCGTTGTAGAGGAAGGCAAGAGCCACAATTCTGTTGCCAGCGGATGGTATCCCATTGCCAGCCAGCAGATCAATGTTTCCCTGGCACCTGGTGAAGAAAAAGAATATGTTTTCCTTCTCGGCTATTGTGAAAACCCAAAAGACGACAAATGGGAAGCTTTAAACGTGATCAAAAAAGAGCCTGCTAAGAAGATCATGGAGAAATTCGAAACTTCCGAACAGGTAAATGAAGCTTTCGCCATCCTGAATACTTACTGGGATGATCTTCTCTCCCGCTATCATGTAGAGAGTAAGGATCCTCACGTAAACCGTATGGCAAATATCTGGAACCAGTACCAGTGTATGGTAACCTTTAACATGTCCCGTTCCGCTTCTTACTATGAATCCGGAACCGGCCGTGGAATGGGCTTCCGTGATTCCTGCCAGGATCTTCTTGGATTTGTACATCTGATCCCGGAGCGTGCAAGAGAACGAATCCTTGACATTGCAGCTACCCAGTTCGAAGATGGAAGTGCTTATCATCAGTACCAGCCGCTTACCAAGCAAGGTAACCTGGATATCGGAAGCGGATTTAACGATGACCCGCTGTGGCTGATTGCTGCTGTGGCCGCTTACTTAAAGGAAACTGGAGATTATTCCATTCTGGATGAAATGGTTGCTTTTGACTGCCATATGGAAAAAGCAGCTCCTCTTTTTGAGCATCTTCGCCGTTCCTTCGAATACAGCCGCACCCATCTTGGACCACACAAGCTCCCTCTCATCGGACGTGCTGACTGGAATGACTGTCTGAACCTGAACTGCTTTTCCAATGAACCTGGTGAATCCTTCCAGACCACAGGACCATCTGAGGGACCAGTTGCAGAATCTGTATTTATTGCAGGTATGTATGTAAAATACGGAAATGAGTTTGCAGAGATCTGCAGACGTGTTGGAAAAGAAGAGGACGCTGCTATCGCACAGAAAGCTGTTGAAGAAATGTACCAGGCAGTCCTTGACGCTGGCTGGGATGGAGAATGGTTCCTTCGTGCTTATGACGCCACCTCTCAGAAGGTTGGCTCCCACGAATGCAAAGAGGGGCAGATTTTCATTGAGCCGCAGGGCTTCTGTATCATTGCCGGCATTGGTGTAAAAGAAGGCCTGGCAAAAAAAGCTCTTGATTCTGTAAAAGAGCGCCTGGACACCAAATATGGTATTATGCTTCACCAGCCGGCTTATACCAGATATTACCTGAACCTTGGTGAAATTTCTTCCTACCCTCCGGGATACAAAGAAAATGCCGGAATCTTCTGCCATAACAATCCATGGATTTCCATTGCCGAAACCGTTATCGGAAGAGGAAACCGTGCTTTTGAAATTTATAAAAAGACCTGCCCGTCTTATATTGAAAACATTAGCGAAATCCATCGCACAGAGCCTTATGTCTATTCCCAGATGATCGCAGGACGGGATGCAGCCCGCCATGGCGAAGCGAAAAACAGCTGGCTTACCGGAACAGCTGCATGGACTTTCGTGAACCTCTCCCAGGCAATTCTGGGTGTACAGCCATCCTATGATGGACTTTCCATTGATCCGTGTATTCCGGAGGGCTTCGGTGACTTCACCCTCACCCGCCGCTTCCGCGGTGCCACCTATTACTTCGACGTTAAGAACCCGAATAATGTAGAAAAGGGTGTAGCTTACCTGGAGGTTGATGGCAGGCATGTGGATGGAAATGTGGTACCTGTTGAGGATGGAAAGACAGAGTATCATGTGACAGTGCATATGGAATAAAAATAAATATTACTAATTTTAGCAAGAGCCCCCGGAACCGAAATTCCGAGGGCTCTTGTTTTCCTATCTGTTTTATTTCTCGTAAAGCGGATGAATTTCTTTCTTATACGCATATCGTATAAACACAAAGCAGATCACTCCCGAGAACACCTCTGCAATGGGAAAGGACCACCAGCAGGCTCCAAGGCCACCTGCTTTTGACAGGATAAATGCAGCCGGAAGTAGCACTACCAGCTGACGCAGCACAGACACCGCAAGGCTTAAAAAGCCATGTCCCAATGCCTGAAACACAGAAGATGCAACTACAGAAAATCCTGCGATCAGAAAGCTGAGGCTGATGGTACGAAGTGCCGGGATACCGATTGCCATCATATCGTCAGAGGCGCTGAAAATTCCCAGAAGGCTTCCCGGGAACAGCTGGAATACAGCGAAACCAGCAAGCATAATACATACTCCGTAAATAATACTCAGCTTAATTGCTTTCGTAATACGCTTCGGTTTTCTGGCACCATAGTTGTAAGCAACAATGGGAACCATTCCATTATTCAGTCCAAACACTGGCATAAAAATAAAGCTCTGCAGCTTGAAATACACGCCAAATACCGCTGTTGCAGTGGAAGTAAAGCCCATCAGGATCTTATTCATTCCGAATGTCATAACAGAACCAACAGAAGCCATAATAATAGATGGGAAACCTACGCTGTAAATGCTGCGGATCACATCACCGGAAATCTTATATTTCACAAGAGAAATATGAAGCTCTTTATTCAGCTTCATATTCACGATCACACCTGCAATTGCTGCAATGATCTGTCCTGTAACAGTGGCAAGGGCTGCTCCTGTTACTTCCATTCTTGGAAATCCAAATAAACCAAAAATCATGATTGGATCCAGAATAATATTGATAATAGCGCCAAGAAGCTGTGTTGCCATGGAATAAATCGTTTTCCCTGTAGACTGCAGAAGCTTCTCACAGGTCAGCTGGATAAACAGGCCGAAGGACATAATTCCGATCACTCTGACATAATCCACACCATATTCCATGATCTGCGGATCCGTAGTCTGCACCCTGAAAAAAGCAGGTGCAAAAAATCCACAAACAATTGCAAATCCAATAAAGCTGAAAATCGCAAGATAAATACCGTTATTTGCAGCACTGTTGGCATACTCCTGCTTTTTCTCCCCAAGAGAGCGCGACACCAGCGCATTGATACCAACACCAGTACCGGTTCCCACTGCAATCATCAGGTTCTGCACCGGAAACGCAAGTGAAACTGCAGTAAGTGCACTCTCACTTAATCTCGCCACAAACATACTGTCCACAATATTATAAAGTGCCTGGACAAGCATGGAAATCATCATCGGTACAGACATGGTGAGCAGAAGCTTTGCCACTGGCATCACACCCATTTTATTTTCCTGAACTTTTACTTCTTTTTCCAAAAACAATCCCCTCTCTTCTGTAATTAAACCTTTTCGTTTACGGTTCACTCCGTGACCAGTAACCCTTTTGTTCTGTCGCCCTCTTTTTTAGAGCGTGTTTGAAAAAGACTTTCTGCAAGATGAGCATCACAATTTGTAGGAAATTTTGTCCGAATGGGGCATCACAGCGGGCTACGCAGACGAAATTCAGGCAAAATATACCGCAAAGCAAGGCGTGCAGATTGCGGGAATGATTTTTCAAACCTGCTCCAGGCCAGTCCTCTTATTGTATATAAGTACATGCCGAATGTCAATATAAGGGTGGATTTATCTGAGAAATTATGCTATCCTTATTACTGTTTACTGGTAACGTTCCGTGAGCAGTAAATCTGTCCTTTTTTTCGATTGATATTTATCCAACAGGATTCAAAACAGAAACACCAGATATACACAATATCTTATTTTTATAAAACGGAGGATTTTTCTTATGGAAAGACACAGCTTTGCTATGGAAATCAAAAAAGGGAAAAAAAATGAATACCGCCAGATATTAGGAGAGATCTGGCCAGATCTGACTGCATTTCTGGATCAGGAAAAGGTACATAACTTCAGCATCTGGAACTGTGATTCCCTGATTTTCGGATATTACGAAACAGACGAAAACAACGAATTTTCAGAAGAGAAAAAAGCCAGCATCCAGGCTCTCACTTCCAGAATTGACCACACCTTCACCTGGATCTCCACCCCCGGCGAAAACATGCGTCTGATGTACCACAATTTCGGTATTGTCCGCGAAAACAAAGAGCTGATCCGCCACAGAATGTTCATGACCAGACTGAAACCTGATTGCGAGGAAGAATATAAGGCAAGACATGACGGACTGGTTGCCGCAAGAGAGGGCAGAATTGACCCGGGTCCTGACAGCAACTTCAGCATCTGGAGCGCAGGCGGATATATTTTCGGCTATGACGAAATCGATACCACTATGGAGACTGAGGAAACACCAGAAGCCCATGAAGCTACCGTTGCCTGGGAAACCCGCCAGCTTGGCATCATGGACTGGATCACCAATGACTGCGACTGGCTCACAGGAACAGTCCACTCTGCAAGTGTAAGACTGGCATGGCATATGGGGAAATAGAATCATAATGCTCCAAAACCCTCAATGATTTTCAAAGGTCATTGAGGGTTTTTCTTGTACAGATCATATTTCAATTCTTTTCTGAGAACCTCCAATTCTTCGTCAGTCCTTATGGTCCGCATTTCCAGATAGACCCAGTCGTCTACAATATGACCAATAACCGGAGTATCCATTTTCCGTAAGCAGTCACTGATTTCCTGCGCGGAAAATCCTCTTCCATTCAGGCTTCTTATCTGCAATGCAGCTCCAGGCAGTGTTTTTCCAGGTGTAGTACCACCGCCAACAGGATTTCGTGTAGAGGTTACTGCAAGTTCATATGCAGAATCTTCGAACAACAATTCACCCATAAGCCATAATGCATTCCGCTTAAGTTTTTCTGCACTTCGACTCATCATATCATAAACCGGAATCTCTTTCTCCAGCTGACCCTCATCCAGATAAATACTTACTGTCTTATCCAGCGCGGCAGCTGTAAACTTATCGATTCGCAGTGCCCGCATGAGAGGATGCCTGGAAATCTTTTCGATCAAATCTTTACGTCCTGCCAATATTCCCGCCTGTGGCCCGCCCAGAAGTTTATCGCCACTGAAAGATACAATATCTGCGCCTTTCTTCAAAAGCTCCTGTACGGTCTTTTCAGGCTCGATTCCATAAAAGGCAATATCCACAAGGCTTCCGCTTCCAAGATCCACCAGAAGGGGAATTCCGCGGTTATGTGCTGTTTCTGCAAGTTCCGCAAGCTCTGCTTCATGGGTAAAACCGGTAATCTGATAGTTGCTGGTATGCACTTTCAGAAAAGCAGCTGTATTCTCTGTCACTGCATTTTCGTAATCCTCCAGATAAGTCCGGTTGGTAGTCCCCACTTCCACAAGCATCGTTCCACTCTGGCTGCATACATCCGGAATCCGGAACTTCCCTCCAATCTCCACAAGTTCTCCTCTGGAAACCACGGTTTCTCCTCCAGATGCCAGCGCCGTCAGCATGATCAACACTGCTGCCGCGTTATTATTCACTGCAATGGCAGCCTCAGCCCCAGTCAGTTTACAGAGATTTTCAGCAAAATGATCATATCTGCTTCCTCTCTTCCCATTTTCCAGATTCAATTCCAGATTGGTATATCCGGTCATCAAAGGTATAAGCTCAGACACAAGTCTGTCCCCAAGGGGCGCTCTTCCCAGATTTGTGTGAAGGATCACACCGGTAGCATTGATCACCCGCTGCATCTGCCTCTGGCTTCTGCACGCAAGCAGTCTCTTCATTTCCTGCAAAACATACTCTGTATAATCTAATGTTGTCTCAGACAAAACCTTCCGATCAGACAGCTTTACTGGTAAGCCATCCTTCTGTCCTGATAGTCCGGATGTATCCAGGAACACAGCTGGCTTTTCTTCCGCCAAAATCTGCTGACGCATGGCATCCCGCAGCTGCTCTTCCACCTTTCTGGCAGCTTCCAGTACTGCACGATACCCATACTGTTCCGTCAGTTCTTTCGTCAGTTCCATTCCCATAAGCCTGTCAATTTTTGGCAGTCTGCGAAACAATTCCTTTCTCCTGTTCAGAAAGCTTTCCTCTTCTTTTTCTTTATGGACTTTCGAAGCATGCAGCTTCCTGTCACCTTTATCCATTATTTTTCTGTGCCTCAATCTGCTCCGCCAGATCATTCAGATACACCCAGCGATCCATTTTCTCTTCCAGCTGCTTCTCCGCCGCCTCTTTATCTGCCATGATCTCACGAAGCTTCACGGAATTGGTGGCATTTGCCATCATATCATTCTCCAGCCTGGCAATTTTCTCTTCAAGTCTGGCTATATCCTCATCAATAACGGCATATTCCCGTTCTTCTTTATAAGTAAATTTCAGTTTTTCAGACTTCTGTCCCTGCTTCCAGTCTTTTCTGGTAGGTTTTTTCTCTTCATCCTCTGTGCTGTTATTTCCGGAAGCCGCTTTATCCGACAAACTGCTGCCGGCCCCGGCACCAATTTCACTGCTTCCACCCCCATATTTCCGCGCTTTCGCCTCCGCATAATCTGTATAACCACCCTCATACTGGGTCAGTTTTCCATTCCCTTCAAAGGCAAAAATGCGGTCCACCACGTCATCCAGGAAATAACGGTCGTGAGATACCGTGATCACAATTCCGGAAAATGTAGAAAGATAATCTTCGAGAATGGTCAGTGTCGGAATGTCCAGATCATTACTTGGCTCATCCAGAAGAAGTACATTGGGCGCCTCCATCAGTACCTTCAGGAGATACAGACGTCTCTTCTCTCCTCCTGACAGCTTGGCTACCGGTGTATACTGCATTGCAGAATCAAAAAGAAAACGCTCCAGCATCATAGATGCACTGATCTTTCCATCACGGGTAGGAATAAACTCTGCCACATCACGGATATAATCAATCACACGCTGGTTTCCATCCATGTCCGGAACCTCCTGGGCGAAGTAACCGATCTTGATCGTCTCCCCGATCTCCACAGTACCGGAATCCGGTTCCACCATTCCGTCAATAATACGGATCAAGGTGGATTTTCCGCATCCATTTGGCCCGATAATTCCAAGTCTCTGGTTTCTCAGCACAATATAGTCAAAATCCTCCAGGATCACCTTATCGCCATAGCTTTTGGAAATGTGATGAAGCTCTACTGTCTTTTTCCCCATTCTGGTCTCTACAGAGTCCATCTGCACATCCGTCTCCTGAACAGGCGCCTTGCCATTTTTTAACGCTTCCAGACGCTCCAGCCGGGCGCGCTGCTTGGTGCTTCTTGCACGGCAGCCACGCTTCGCCCATTCCATCTCCATACGGAGAATGCTCTGTCTCTTTCTCTCAGAAGCCAGCTCCATCTCTTCTCTTTGTGCTTTTAATTCCAGAAATCCTGAATAATTGGCATCATAGGAATATACTTTTCCATGACTGATTTCCAGAATTTTATTGGTAACTTTGTCAAGGAAATAACGGTCATGCGTAACCATGATCACAACGCCTTTAAACCGGTTCAGATAATCCTCCAGCCAGGTTACCATCTCGTTATCCAGATGGTTGGTAGGCTCATCCAGAATCAGCACATCAGAAGGGTTTACCAGAGTTCTGGCCAGAGCTACACGCTTCTTCTGGCCACCGGAAAGCTGCTCCACAGGGATATCATGTTCTGTAATCCCCAGCTTATTCAAAATATTTCTGGCCTCGCTTTCTGTGCTCCAGTCCTTCTGCCATTTCCCATCAGCCACATAGTCCTGTACAATGGCGCCTTTTGGAAAATCCGGCATCTGAGGCAGATAGGTGATACGAAGGCCATTCTGGGAAATCACCTGTCCCTCATCTGTCTCCTCTTCCCCTGCAATGATTTTCAGCAGAGTACTTTTTCCTGTTCCATTGATTCCAATGATTCCGATTTTATCCCCATCATGAATTCCATAGGAAATATCATCAAAAATCTTTTTATCTCCAAAAATCTTGCTTACATGTTCAATGTTCAGTACATTCATAAAAACCATAACTCCTTTTTTCACCATCCACTGGCATTTATTTCAGTATTTTCCGCCTCTGTCAGTTTCTTTTTTTCTCAAAACCATGGATCCAGTCTGATTTCAGATAAAAAATCAAAAACAGAATGGAGCTTAATGACCAGGTCAGCGGATACGCCCAGAATACAGTCTGGATCACCGGATGCAGCTTCACAGCGATGGTTATATAAGTCACACGGATCACGCACCAGCAGCCCAGCATAACAAACATGGGCACCGTAGCTCTTCCCGCTCCGCGCATAAGTCCTGCAATGCAATGGGAAAAGGCAAGCAGAAAATAGAACAGAGTAATGATATGTGCCTCTTTCACTCCGAAAGCAATCACTTTCGGATCATTGTTAAAAGCGGCAATAAATACCGGGCTTGCAAAATACACAATAATTCCCACGATCTCTGCCATCGAAATACTGCAGAGGATACCAATACGTGCTCCTTTTTTTGCCCTGTCATATTTCTTTGCGCCCAGATTCTGACTGATAAATGTGGTCAACCCCATAGAAAAACAGGTAATAGGCAGAAAACCAAATCCCTCAACCTTGGAATATGCCCCGCATCCAGCAACAGCCAGCTTGCCGAAGCTGTTGATATTAGACTGCACTACCACGTTTGCAATGGCGATCACGGAATTCTGGATGCCAGCAGGAAGACCGTTGGATACGATCTGTTTCAGCATATAGGAGTCCAGGCGAACATCCCTAAGGGAAACCGTATACTCCTCCGGGCTTTTTTTCATCAGACGGTACAGACACAAAAATGCGCTCATAAACTGGGAAATGATAGTGGCAAGAGCTGCGCCCTCCACGCCCATTCCAAATCCGCCTACAAAAACCATATCCAGAGCCACATTCAAAAGCGATGAAAAAATCAGGTAATACAATGGATGACGGCTGTCTCCCACTGCCTGCATAATGCCTACAAAATTGTTATAAAGAACCAGTCCCAGGGATCCCAGGGCATATACCTGGAAATACAGGGTGGATTTCGGCAAAATATCTGCTGGTGTTTTCATAAGGATCAGAATTTTTGGTGCAAGCACAACACCGCCAGCTGTAAGAAGTATACCGCACAGAATACCAAAAGCCACCGTGGTATGAATCGCCCTTTGAAGCTCCTTCTTCTGCCTTGCGCCAAAATATCTCGCTATGATAACGCCTGCTCCCATAGCAAGGCCCTGAAAAAATCCTACCAGCAGAAATGTAAGACTGCCGGATGAACTTACCGCAGCCAGTGCATCACTTCCCAGAAAGTTTCCCACGATCAGAGAATCTGCTGTATTGTACAGCTGCTGGAACAGGTTTCCCAGAAAAAGCGGGAACGCAAATCCCATCAGTTTCTTCCAGATAGACCCTTCTGTCAGCAGATTTTTGTTTTGTGAATTATTCATCTTTTTCCCCTCCATCAATCCTTTTTATCGTAACATACCACACCTGCTTTTTCAATCGTAAGTTGCGATGTGCTGTTCACTCTACGCCCTGCAACCGTGTTTCTCTTCACTTCATTCACAGCAACACGTTTCGCGTTACACAAAACTCATGCATCCGCAAGATTTCACGCTCAAATTCTCGTTTTTCTGTGAACTTTGTTCGCAAAAACACCTCGCGGAACATTACCAGTGAACAGTAATGTTGCGGAACGGGTTTTCACAAATCCAATTGCAAACGTCCATATTTCGTGTATAATAAGACATATCATTATAATTATTTTTTCATACTTTTCGTAAATTTAAGGAGGACATATATTTGAAAAATCTGGAAACCATTTGGAGCAAAGCGGCTGCCCTGGGACAGACTCTGAAAGAATATCCTCGTCCGGATATGGTACGCCGTCACTGGATCAATCTGAACGGCATGTGGGACTATCTGATTACTGACAGCCGCATTCTTCCATGGCAATTTTACGAAAGCGAATATTTCCCCTTTGACGGACAGATTTTAGTGCCCTTTTCACCGGAAGCACCTCTTTCCCAGGTAAAGCGCCAGCTTTTGCCTGATGAAACCTTATGGTATTCCCGTACCATCCAGTTGCCAGAGAACTGCCTGAATACAGAAAGTCAGCGGCTTCTTCTGCATTTTGGAGCTGTAGATCAGATCTGCAGTGTGTACATTAACAGAAAGTTCGTCACCTATCACAAGGGAGGCTACCTTCCATTTACCACAGATATTACAGACTTTATTACAGAAGATCTCACAGTCTCTATCCTAATAAGTGTCCATGACTTCAGTGACACCTCCTATCATGCCAGAGGCAAACAGCAGCTGAAACGCGGCGGTATGTTCTATACTGCCCAGAGCGGGATATGGCAGACTGTATGGATGGAGATCGTACCAAACGAATACATAAGAGATGTGCGTGTTACCCCGGATTTGGACAATAGTCTGGTCCGGATGCGAATCCGCGTATCCTCCGCATCCTCGACCGAAAATGCATCTCCCGCCCATATAAGACCCATGGCAGCGGATCAGACAGATTCTCAGGAAACTGTTTTGGCTTTTTCACCTGACAGGCAGAATTCATCCAATGTGATCTGTAAGGTTTATCCACCTGTTTTTCTCGAAGCAGACGGACTTAACGATACATTATGCCAGGATGAAATAACTACCGCCGCAATCCGTCCCGGAAAAGAAGCTACCCTCTCCATCCCGGAAAATATGCAGAAGTCCTGGACTCCCAAAGAGCCATGGCTTTACCCCTATTCCCTGGAATATGGCAAAGACCGGATTCTTGGATATTTCGCACTCCGCAAATGTGACGTACAGATAGCTGACGATGGCTATCCACGCTTTTTCCTGAACAATCAGCCATATTTTCAGAGCGGCGTGCTGGATCAGGGCTACTGGCCCGACGGGCTTTATACAGCACCTTCAGATGAAGCTCTCATCTACGATATTCGTGCAATGAAAGATCTTGGTTTTAATATGCTCCGCAAGCATGGCAAGATTGAAGCAGACCGCTGGTATTTCCACTGTGACCGCATGGGAATGCTGGTATGGCAGGATATGCCTAACGGCGGTTCTTCCTACCATCACTGGTTTGTCACCTATCTGGCCACATTATTAAACTGGATGCGCATTCCAGTAAAAGACCTCCACGCCCGCCTGCTCTCCCGCACAGATGTATTCGGCCGTCAGGAATACATTGACGATATTCGGGATATGGTCAGGACACTGTATAATCATCCTTCCATCGTCACATGGATACCTTTCAACGAAGGATGGGGACAGTTTTCCACCAAAAAAATCACAGATTTTATTCACCGGCTTGATCCTTCCCGCCTGGTAGATTCTGCCAGCGGATGGTTTGATCAGGGCTGTGGTGATATTAACAGTCTCCATTATTATTTTCTTGGACTTCCAGTACCAGAATCAGACCGCGTACTTGCTTTATCTGAATTTGGAGGTTACTCTCTTCGCCTGCAAGAGCACAGTGCCTGTAAAAATATTTACGGATATAAGAAATTTACCACCAGCGAGGCGCTTACCGACGGCTTCTCCAGGTTGATGGAAAACACTATCGTACCTTCTGTAAAAAAAGGATACTCTGCAACTGTTTTCACGCAGCTTTCTGATATTGAAGAAGAAACCAACGGACTGATCACTTACGATCGTAAAAAGATTAAAATGAATCCGTTGATTGTACAGAAATGGAATACGAAGCTGAAGAAATCTTTACACAACTAACTGTTAAACGCATATTTATCTGATGAAACAAAAAAACAGAAGCCATGCAGTCTTTTTCCATATACTGCATAGCTTCTGTTTTGTTTTCTTAAGCGCCAGCTTCAAAATTTATTTCCAGCTGACATTCACGTTTCGCATTTAAATTAGCTATTACTGCTGATTGCATTTATAGCAATTAGTTTGCTGCTTCTTCGTCAGCTGCCGCATCGGTCTCAGCCTCTGCATTTTCCTCATTGTCTTCTGTCTTGATCAGAGAAACGAAAAGTGTCTCAGCGATAGGCTGAACATCATCAGATTTCGGTCCGATCTGAACATTGTACATCATTCCCTCAGCATCCTCCAAGAAAGCGATTCCGTATGTACTTTCAGTCTCGAAGGAAACCGCATAGAGTCCGTTAATGCAAACCTTCTCAACATCTTCATACTCTGTAGCCAGCTCATCAGCCATGGAATGCAGATCATACTCTGTTCCAACATCTGTAGCGGTCACTACCATGTTCACGCCTTCTTCAGAATCTGGATCCTGTGCCTGGAACATAACACCGTCTGCTGCATCTTCATCTGAAATTTCCAGAACATCCCAGTTACTTGGTACATAGAGATCGAAGCCCGGCTCAAAAGATAACCATGTTCCTTCATATGCAGCTTCATCAAGCATGTCCATTGTTAATTCTGTAATCTCATCATCTGCAGTCTCAGTATCTTCTGCTGCATCTGCCTCAGCCCATACAGGAGCAGAAAATCCGGTTACCATTGCTGCGGTACATAACATAGCCATAACTTTTTTCCAGTTTTTCATTTTTCTACCTCACTTTTATCATATTTTGTGATATTATATAGAGGACCTAAAAAGTTTATAATACTTTCTAACGCCTCATCACCTTGAGGTTACTATATCCGATTTATTTTGAAAAAACAATATACATGGGATGAAATGACACTTTCAGTGATATTTTGATTTACTGCAGGTTTTCATTCTTTTGGAGGATTTCAGCATTGAACATTGCAATAATTGATGATGTGCAGCAGGATCTTGATGCACTTGCAGAAGCTGCCCGGGAACATTATGACCAAAGACAGATATCTATCCAATTACATACCTTCTCTTCACCTGAAGATTTCTGGAACAGCTATTCTCCCGGCAGTTATGACCTGATTTTTCTTGATATCTACATAAAGCAGGCCAATGGTATGGACTTGGCCGCCCAGCTTCGGGAAAAAGGCGACTCCTGTGCTCTTATTTTTGTTACCAGCAGCGATGCTTTTGCGGTTGCCAGTTACGACGTGCAGGCAGCTTATTATCTTCTGAAGCCTCTTGATACAAACAAGCTCACAAAGGTATTGGACTCCATTCAGATCAAGCGTGCACAGGATACACGATATATAGAGGTGATCTGCGACCGTACCCTTCTACGTGTTCCTGTAAAAACCATTTTATATGCAGACACCTTTCACAATGCTGTCCAGCTTCACACAGACGCAGGAGTTCTGCGCACATACCTGACTTTCCAGAAATTCGAGGAACTGATTCACGATCTCCCCTGTTTTCTCTCCTGCTACCGCGGCTGTCTTGTGAATATGGACCGCATTTACAAAACACTGGAGGAGGGCTTTCTTCTGGACAACCAGGAAACCGTCCAGATCCGTAAACGGGGAGCTAACGCAATCAAGAAGGAATATCTGAATTATCTTTTCTCATAATACAAAAGTCTGCACAACTGGTTGCGCAGACTTTTATATGTGGAAGAAAGACCCGGCAAAATTTCTCAGCCTGTCAGTCAGCTTTGTCAGAAAGCCGTAAATCCATATCTTCCAATGGAATAAACACATTCGCCCGGAATATACCGTTTCTGGCAGAAAAGTCGGCATATCCACCATATTTCTCTGCTGTTTTGTAAACAGAAGCAATTCCAATTCCCTGCCCGCTGTGACTTGTGGAATAAAAAGCTGCCCCATTTCTCTGCACTTCTCCTGCATAGGTGTTTTCAATATTGATCAGAAGTTTTCCCATTTTTACTTTGCAGATGCAATTTACATAAGCCTCATCCGCGTTCTCTTCTTTTTGCACTGCTCTCACTGCATTTTCCATCAGATTACCAAAAATCCTGCAGATATCCAGATCAGAAATTTTCATTTTCTCTGGAACCTCTACTGAATATCTGTACTTTATACCTTTTTGCTCCAGCTGTGACGCATAGTAATGTAAGATTGCATCCACAGACATGTTCTTGCAATAGCATACTGGTGTCTGCATTTTTTCGGTGCTCTCCTGTGCGAACTGATGAAAATACTCTTTCAGTTCTTCATAATGTTCCTGTTCCAGCAGAATGGAAGCAGTACGGATATACTGTCTGAAGTCATGTCTTGTACGGCTTGCCTCTTCCAGCGCATCAGTTAACTTCTCATAATGCTCCTTTTGCATAAGCAGACGCAATTCCATCTGTCTGGACTGTTCTTCATAAATCAGCCGCATCCGATAGCCTTCTGTCAGTTTTCTCCAGAGAAGCATTCCAAATATACCTGTCAAAATGACGCCGCCCCATTCTGGAAACCAGCCGCCAATAATCGGATCATACAAAGACCATATGCGATCTGCTGCCAGAGATACTGCGTAAATTACGGTTCCTGCAAGAAGAGAAATGCCCTGCATCCCTTCCGTATAGAAAAACGCAGTTAAAACAAGACATACAGCGGTAAACCATTTCAGCACCTCCGTTGCCGCTGAAATACCATAAGAAAGAGCTGCGGTCTCCATTCCCCCGGCAAAAATCCCGGCAAGCGTAACCCCAAGACCTGCCACAGCTGTAGCAAGAACCCCCCATGCCATCCACTTATACTTTTGCCCGGTGATCTCATATTCCAGCAAAAGCATTGCCGGAAAAGCGAGAAAATAGAACAGCATTTCAACAGAGAACCAGGGCTGTACTCTTAGCGCCAGGTATGTATGCAGAAGGGGATAGCAGGTATACCCGAGCACACAAAGGCATACTCCTGCAAAAAGTACATTTTCCCTGCTTCTGGTTTTAAAAAATGCCCATACGGAAAACGCCAGAACCAGAATGATCAAGGTAAATACAGAGGAATTGATAAACACCGCAATTCCCCTTATGGTGTTTATTTTTAAAGGATTTCCAAAAACAGGTACACTCTGGATTCCCGGCGAAGCAGAGCTTTTATCTGTCACTGCAATCAGAATTTCTAATGAAGTATTGGCCTTGAAGGTAAACATTCTGTTCTGAGTCCGTTCCACATAATGATCCGGGTCCGGATTTCCCATCTGTCCGACCAGAACACCATCCACATACAAATTATATGCTGAAAAAATTTCCGGCAGATACAAACCATATGTATGCTGCTCAGCGGGAAGCATGATTTTTAACCGGTATGTACCACTCCCATACGGACTTCTCCCACTGTTTCCAAGTTCCATTCCGCCATATTCCCCAATAGAAATATAACGAAAATAATATTTATCCAGATCATCCTCCGGCGTAAGAAGTGCATCCGGATAATATTCCCATTCTCTGGACAAATAATAGACAGGAAAGCTCTCATAGGAGCCCTCTGCATACAAAAGTCCGTGTATGGCTTTTTCCTCTCTTGTCATATATTTGTTATTTGAACAATACAACACGTAAAAAAACATAAAGGATAGAATCATGGTTATGATTACAGTTCCCCACAGCAGCTTCCTTCCTTTTTTATTTGCTTTGTTCTCCTTCACCCCGTTCCCCCTTTCGGAGCTTTTTGCCGCGTCTCATTGGTATATTCCATAACAATATTAACAAAATTACAATTATTATAACAATTGAAGCCGTTTTTTTATGTTGACTGTTAAGATTCTCATCTGAATTCGCTTTCTGGTTTTTTACATCTTCCGAAAGAAGTTCCTCAACCTGTTCTGACAGCTTTTCTTCCCCTGAGTCCGCCGCATTTTCCAGACTGTCTCCTTCCGGATCATCCTCTTCTGTGTTTCCACCATTCTCTGTCTGATTTTGTGGTTGCTCTTCCACTGTATAATCTCCGGTTTTATCAATGGGAATCACCGCAGCGTTCTGTGCATCATTTACCGAACCTGTATAGGAGTTACCTTCTTCGTCTGTCAGCATAGTCTGAGAGTCACGGTTCGCATACGGAATCTCCACGGTAGCTCCTGGAATATCTGTAACAGCTTCTCCGTTTTTGGAAATTTTTACAGAAACATCACTTCCCACCCAGGAAATGTCTGTCTCAATCTGATCCTCCGCTTTTATATTCCAGTCTTTTACCACTTCCACAGGAACCCTTACCAGCACTCCGTCTCCTTCAAAAGGAATCAGCTTTACACCATTCTTCATAAGATCCAGCAGCCTGTTTCCTACAAGGATGGCGGAAGTATCCGTTACCCGCTCCGTTTCATCGTCAATATCCGGAAGCTCTTTGCCATCCCTGTCTGCATAATTGCGCTTGTACCAGTGCTCATTAGAAATAAGCTCCCCACCATACACAAAAGTATATACCCCGGTACTTCCACCTGGATAGGTTACGTAAATTCCATATTCCCTGCCAGCTTTAAGAACACTTTTTTTCAGATACAGACCCTTTCTGTCAAAATAGAAATTACTTTTGCTTATTTCTTTATCTCCCTTATTTTCCTGCAGATATACCTGCAGATTGTCCAGCTGTTCATCTGTAAAACGGTCTAATATCATAGGAAAAAACAGAGTATCCACGCCAACCACACAGCACGTCTGTACTTCCGGCTGATCCGGGCGCTGAACAGTAATATAAGCAGCTGCCCCCGGAACAGTAAGCTCCTGATCCACCGTGCAGCCTTCTGGAGCTGCAAAAGTTCCCGTCACTTTATAAACGCCAGGAGCATTTACATCAACCTGACTGAAATCCCATACTGAATGCATGATAACAGCCGGATGGGCCGCAGTATCCTCATATTCTTCACAGGTGCTCCCCAAAATATAAAAAGTCTCCTCCAGCTCGGTCCGTACTTCTGCCAGACTCTGCCCCGCCCGCACCGCATATACCATGCAGCGCTGCAGGCTCTTTTCGTCAATCTCCTCGCAGGAACGGATAACAGTATCTTTTGATACTGTCCCGCCAATTGTTCCAGGCTGATAACTGAGTATCTCCAGGCTTCCATCTGACTGATAGCGGTATTTAAGATTTCTGGTTTTCCCTTCATTATAAACAACTGTCAGTGTATATATATTTTCAGCTATCATACTCTGGCAGGAAAGATACATCCCATCGGTATCCGCAAATCCATATCCTTCCTCGCTTACATTTACCCAGTCCTCTCCTTCTTTTTGAAGCCATATTTCCATCATATCTGGATTCTGCTCTGTGATCCATGGAAAATAGTAAATACCTGCTGAAATCATTCGGGAATACACCTGAATCTCCGGCTGTCCCGGATTCTGTACAGAAATCCATGCTGTCCATTCCGGAAGACCGACATTGCTTGTATATCCTTCCGGAAGTCTCACTGTCCCTGTAATCTTATAGGCTCCCACAGTCTGAATATCAATTCCGGAATAGTCCCAGATTGCATCCAGATAAAGCTCTTCTCCATCTTCTGTATATGCAATGCAGCTCATGCCATCATAAATTTCCTGCAGTTTCTGCAGGCTTCCGCCTTTCAAAACTGCTCCGGCAGGTATGTAGAAAATTCTGGAAAAATCCCTTATTACATTTTCTGCTGCCCTTACTTCCTGCACGCTTTTCCAGGCAAATATGCAAAGCAAAAATAAAAAAACACTTATCAGACCTTTTAACCTTTTTTTCATTGATTTTCTCCCTTATCCCAAGCATATAAGATTTCATCGTATAATACAAGAAACCTGTGGCGAACCGCAGGTTTCCGTGAAAAATGGGTGTTACTGTTTACTTTATTACAACAACAAGAGCGTGTTTGAAAAAGGCTCTAACTTTGCATTGTACCGTAATATGTTTTACATGAATGTCCTACTATCAGAAACAAAACTCCCTGAAAAAATCACATTCTGCATCATTGCACTGGGCAGCATCAATTGTTTTTACATCGCAGTGGAACACGTGACCAAGTTTATTAACCTTATCTCCAAACATACGATATACAAAGGGCACATTGTTCTCCATCAGTTTCTGAACTAATGCAGGTGCCTGTGCTTTCTGATGATCTGCCACGGAAGTCATGCAAAATACAGGAGGATAAACATCTGTAATGCCGTTCAGTACATCAATGCTCTCCAGTTCTTCCTCTGTACCGCCTTCCGGAAGAAGTTCCTTCATGATCAGCATAGTCATATTGTCTGCCCCTTCCCTTGGGATCCTGTACACACCGCAATTTAAAGCAATTGCAGTAAGGGCAAAGCCCTCTGGTACAGCAAAATCATATTTGGCAGCATATGCCGGATTCGTGCAGATTGCTGCATAAAGTCCCAGAAGATGAGCTCCTGCAGAATCTCCTACTGCAAAAATACGTTCTGTATCAAAATGGAATCTTCCTGCACGCTTCATCACCCACTTGCATACCAGATTTACATCCTCTAACTGTGCTGGAAATTTGCTCTCAGGAGCCAGACGATATGTAAAGTTTACAACTGCAAATCCTCGCTGTGCAAGACTCATACAATAGTACTGGTATCTTTCTTTATCTCCATACATCCAGGCTCCTCCATGAACGCTGATAATGATCGGAAGGTCTTCTCCCTGTGCCTGCTTCGGCCTGTATACGTCCAGTCTCTGCATCTCCCTGTCATCATGTCCATATACAATATTATCCCAACGTTCGATGTCTTCCGGGGTATTCATAAGAGCATCTCGCTCATCATCTGCCTTTTTAAATTCTGATCTGATCTTATCGCTTAATTCAGACATTGTAGTTCCTCCAGGTAATGTATTTTTCTGTGAATATTATAAATGAATTATATAGAAAAAACAACAGGAAAGAATCCTGCTTGCTGCATAAAAAAAGAACACCTAATCAACTCAGGTGTTCTTTAAAGATTCGCTATTAGTCTTCAACTTTAACGATCTCTTTTTTGTTATAGCTTCCGCAAGCCTTGCAAACTCTGTGTGGCATCATAAGTGCGCCGCATTTGCTGCATTTTACAAGGTTCGGAGCGCTCATTTTCCAGTTTGCTCTTCTCTTATCGCGTCTTGCTTTGGAAGATTTATTCTTTGGGCAGATGGACATTTCGGTTACACCTCCTTAAATTTACTGAATATATCACTGATAGCTGCCATACGGGGATCCTTAGGCTCCTCGGCACATCCGCAGGGACCATCATTCAGGTTCTTCCCGCATCTGCTGCAAATCCCTTTGCAGTCTTCTTTACATAAGACTTTCAAAGGCCAGCTCATCAGTACCTCAAGATAGACCAAACGGTCCACATCCAGGTCATAGCCGGTGAGATAGCTGCTCTCATCCAGATCATTCACACGTTCTTCATCCGTAAGCTTCATGTCGAGTTTCCTCTTGAATTCAAAAGGAATCCTGGTCCTAACCTCTTCCAGACATCTGTCACATGGAATTCCAACAGTCACAAGACCGCTTCCCTCCAGTTCCAGAACTCTGTCGCCGGTATTCGTAATCGTAAGCTCTACAGGTTCCTTAGCCAGTACTGGAAAGGTTCCCTGCTGGAAGGTGATGGTATCCATCTCAAAAGCAACACTGTAGTGCTGACTCTTACCTTCGCTGGATGAAATGTCTGATAAATGTATCTGCATAATCGTCTCCCTATTCACACTTAATCAATTATACATACCCTGTCATTATTTGTCAACTTGAATTTTCCCTTATATACAATAATTTTTCAAAAAAATTACAAAAGCTGGCGAAATTTCAGGTGGAATATTAAATCAATTTCCTGTTGCATATAAAATCCTGCCAGAGTGTATGATTCTCTGACAGGATTTATGCATTTCTATAAAGTAATGCAGTATTACCGCAAAGCAGCCTGCCTCTCAGCAACTGACTTTGCCATGTACTGCTGATCACACTGCAGCTAATTATTTTACAAGTGCTACCGTATCACGGCAGATTGCAAGCTCCTCGTTAGTCGGGATAACTGCAACCTTTACCTTGGAGTCAGCACCGGAAATAACAACTTCCTCGCCCATAGCCTCGTTAGCCTTGGCATCAATTGTAACACCAAGGAATCCAAGATAAGAGCAGACTTTCTCACGAATCATGCCAACATTCTCGCCGATACCAGCTGTAAACACGATCGCATCAACACCGTTCATAGCTGCTACATATCCACCTACATATTTCGCAATACCATAGCAGAGAACTTCGATTGCATTCTTAGCATCCTCGTTGCCCTCAGCGGCTGCGGCT